>Ga0078972_1000932_pt1 | contig 117576 bp, 91 predicted proteins | sample YelNatPaOPGAMG01_FD_67568 | JGI IMG/M metagenome (GOLD analysis project Ga0078972, IMG submission 67568) | Hot spring thermophilic microbial communities from Obsidian Pool, Yellowstone National Park, USA - OP-RAMG-01 (SPADES assembly) (version 2) | ecosystem: Environmental > Aquatic > Thermal... | reverse complement strand
GCACTTGTTTCTTGTTAGGAAATTCGGGCAATACGAGCGGCTGGTACGCCCGGCTGGATTCGAACCAGCGGCCTCTTGCTCCGGAGGCAAGCGCTCTATCCGGGCTGAGCTACGGGCGCCCACATCCAGTATAGAAAACCAGGCTTAAGCGAGCAATGAGGCGAGGTTTACCGGGAAGCATCGCAGGCGGGAATCATTTACCGCGCTGGCCGCCTCCTTCCCGCAGCAGGCTCTCTATCAACGACCGGATGTTACGCTCTCCGGTCTGCTGATCATCAGGTCCCAAGAAAGGATCATCCCCCATAAATTGCCCGCGGATCATGCCTTTGCGGTCGATAAAAACTAAAATCGGTACGTAGGTGAGCTGCCGTACGGAACGGTTCAAGAACGCGAAAACCGGATCGCGCTCGTCGTAGCCAACCGGAAAGCTGACGCGCGTACGATCGACAAAACTTTTCACCAGCTTGTCGGCGTCCGGATCGAAGGCCACAGCTAGCACCTGAAGGCCTTGCTTGGCGAAGCGCCTGTAGATTTGCTCCAAAAAAACAGCCATGGCCTGGCAATGCGGGCAGTTGGTGTTGACAAACATCAGTACGACAACTTGACCGCGCAGAGAACTTAGCGGGATTTGCCGGCCGGAAACAAGCTTTACCGAGTATTCAGGAGCAGGGCGCGGCGCCGGCGCAGCCAGACCGACGGAACCCAACAAAGAAAATAGTAAAAGAGCATTTAGAATTTTCCCTTTCATCTCATCTCCACATATACCAAGAACATCTTGAGCCGGCAGCAAGACTACCTTGAACCGGCGGTGGATGTCAGCTCAGGCAAGCCCTCCAGGCTGCTAACCACGGGACCGCTCAAACGGACTTCGAAAAAACCGTCGTCGCCGCTGCCGGCCAGCAGATCTTCCCGGCTTCCCGCCACATCCATCTTTTTCCATTTGCCTTTCAAAACAGCTTGGTAATGACGGAAAAACTCCCGGGCTGCGGCTTCATCCGTCCACTCAGATGCGTATTCGAGAATGGTGCGGCCGCTACGGCGGTTTTCAACAAGCCGGTACCGCCCGCCCTTCCAGCGATACGCCAGGCGGGCCGCTTCTTCGCCCACGTACTGTTTCAGCAGAATCCAGTGATCAAGCTCGCCGATGGAGCCTTCGGCCAGTACGCGCCAGTCGCGGCTCCCCTTAAATTCAGGCAATTTCGGATTTGACGGGGCCACCCCAGCGAAGTATTTCTCCGGATCGATAATCTGATGAGTGCCCGCGGGCGGGCGCTTGAAAACTTCCGCAAAACCGGCTTGTCCGAGTTTCTCGACGACCGCCTGCTGGAACAACAGTCCCTTGGCGTAGGGGAACAACAGTGTTTCGCGCAGGTAGAGCGGGGCATTGTCGAAGATCGGGAAATCGCCTCCCAAGACCTCGGTCTGGCGGCTCATCATTTCAACCACAGCCTGCGATTTTCGCAAAGAAAGTCCCATACGGCCGGCCATGTATTCGGACATAAGCCAAGTGGCCTGTCCCTCCATTACCGCCAGTCGCGCCATGGCGCTGTCGTCGTTTTCCGAAGCCCGGTCGACGAATTTAGCCAGGTTGAAATGCTGGTCGGCGAGCGCATGCGCCAGCTCATGGACCAGGGCCACTTGCTGCAAAGCCGTCGAATTCGATTGGAGCAGGTAGAGGCGTTTTTTGCGATAGTCGTAAAATGCCGCCGCTTGCTCGGTCAGCAGCTCGATGGTGGTGGCCTTCAGGTCGAAATCAGGCGGCAAAAAACCGAATTTTTTCAGCGTAAGCTCCTCGGCGCGCAACTCCTCCGGCTTGATTTCAGCTTCGATTCGCTCGGCCAAAAAGCGCTTGACCTGCTCGCGGCGTATCAGCACCGGTTCGATGGCACGGACGGCTTTAAAGCCGGTTATCCGACTTAGTTCCGTCAGGATCTCGCCGATTTCGCGAGAATAGTCGACCTGAGCCGGTTGAGTGAGTAGAACGCCCGCTGCTAGCAGCAGGATCGCGTAAAAAATCCTCTTCATCGGCAGGAAAGCCCAGGATAACATCAGTTAGATGGACGGCGAGCCTATCAGGATTCCCATTGGCGACATCTTCGATTTGCACAGCGTTCCGGACGCCGATGTCAAAGCCGTGGTTGAAGAATATTTGCAGCAAGCGCGCGCGCTTGGCTACCGGTGGGTAAGGATCATCCATGGCCGGGGCATAGGCGTCCGCCGGGAGATCGTGCGCGCGGTGCTTGAAAGAACTGAATTTGTGATTGCTTACCGGGACGCGCCGCCTGAGGCGGGCGGCTGGGGCGCCACCGTAGCGGAGCTGGCTCCGGCGGCGGCAGAAAGCCGGTAAAGACGGGCGCCGTTGCGCTCGCCCACGTAGCTGATGCCCCACTCGGCCGTATGCTCGCGCAGATCCTGGCTGCAGAAATCAAAATCTCTCCATAGCAGCCAGCCGATGCCGCGGTCGAGCAAGGCTTGAACGGCGGCACGGCGCAAACCGGGCGGCGAAGGCACAATCTCAAGCTCGGGTTCAGCAACCAGCGATTCCCAAGTGCCGGGTGTAGTCAAGCCTTCCAGCCGCATTCTGGCTTTTCCGAAACCTAGTGGGCAGTCCAACCTGACTGCGTCGAGTTCAACAGGCGCGGGAAAGCCCACTTCCAGGTACATGCCCGGATAAAGATTCTGCCAGCTTCGCCAGCGCGTAGCCGGATTGCCGTCAAAAGCCAGATCAAGCTCCCAGGGGTTCGGTTTTGACCGCCGCCGCCAGCCGGGCTCGAACGGGACCGGACGGCCTCCTGAGAACAGGTGAACCTCGTGAATCACCCAGTGCTCATCGCTTGCTTCAGCCGTCTGAACCACACGCACCGCCGAAAGTTTTTGCTTCGGAAAACGGAAATAGAAATGCTTACGCGGATGCCAGTCCTCGGTGGCAGGGGTGAGCAGGATATCGGCCGAGGTCTCGTTGAACGCAGCCTGGTAGCCGACCAGAACCTCGCGATTGGTATAGGATTCGGCCACCTGCGTCAGCACCAGCACGCGCTCGCCGGGCGGCACCTCGGTTTCAAGGTATCGCGCCACCACATAGTCGGGCATGTACCAGATCAGAAAACCTTCCTCCGGGATGAGGCGGAATGCCGCTTTCCATGGCAGACGCATTTCCAGACGCCATGCATACTGGTCGGCATACAGCGGAATGTTGCTTGGCCAACTGGCAAATGCATGCGCCGCCACCAGCAAAGGCGCCATGCCTCGCGCCCGGCTGAGCGTGAGCCCCATGGCCAGCGCCAGAAATGGGGCAGCCGGAATAAGGAAGCGCGTACCGATATTGAGAGGGTAAACCGAGCCGAAAAGGAGCGCCGCCGCAAGCAGGCGGCGTCCTGCCTTCTCTCTTAAAGCCAGCAATCCCAGCGGTGCCAGCAGAAAAACTGGGCCCAGCAGTCCGCAAAGAACCCGCCCGCGGACCGTCACCTCCAGCGGAATCTCCCAGTGACTCTTCAACCCGTCGTAGCGGCGGAGAAAGCTCATCCACTCTTGCTCGAGCGAAACATGCACGTATGGGTTGGGAAAATATCGGTTAAAAAAGGGCGAAAAAGGATTGTCAACCCACAGCCAGTTTTTTACCATCCAGGGTAAAATCAGCAGCGCGGCGCAGGCAGAAACAATTAGCAGAGGTTTGATCAACGGCTTGCGCTCGCGCCACAGTCGCCAGCCTACAAATCCCAGCGCGAATGGAAGCGCCAAGAAGGCCGTATATTTGGCGGCATAGGCAAAGCCTGCCAGCAGGCCCACTGGCACAAGTAACGCCGCCGTGCGCTCCCGTTCCCAGATCTGGAGTAAATAGAACAGGGCAAAGAGGATTCCCGCCACGGCGACGTCGATATAGGCGCAGGTCCCATCCTTGCCGAAAACCGGGCTCAAAAAGATGAGCAGCGCGCCCGTAGCGCCGGCCGTTGAAAAACCTTCCCGCCGCGCCCAAGCGAGCATGGCCAGCGGCAGCGTCGCCAGAAAAGCAAAGTGCACCAGTGCCGCTGCCGAATGCCGGCCGAAGGCAAAGGCGAAAAGGAAAAGCATCTCAACGCCCTGCGAAAGGTTGGCGTACATGTTGGTGGTCAGCCGCCTGAATCCGTGTTCTCGCAGATAGCGCGCCACCAGCCCCAGGTGATAGGCCGCTCCGTCCGGACTGCGCTCGGGCGTCATGGCATTGGTGAAATACACCAAAAAAAAAAGAGCGAACAACAGCCCGAAGAACCATTTCCAGAGGCGCGGCAGCGGCGCTAGCGGCTCACCTCGGTCGTGCCATGCGCCGCGAGTAACCACCAGGCTGATGACTAGCAGGCCCAGGGCCAGGAAGACACCCTTGTAGGCCAGCCCCGCTGCGCTCAAGGCGAATACCGCCAAGCTGAGGCAAGCCGCTCCGGCATAAAATGCAAGCAGCGTTTCCTCCCACTTGCGCAAGCGCAGGCAAAGAAGGTGGAACAGCAATTTGCCCGCCGCAACCGCCGTCAGGCAGGTGAAAACCGCTCCGAAGAGTATGTAAACCGGCTGGGGCATTACTAGAGGAATCCGGCGCGGTTCAGGATGAATCCAAGAAGTTTTCCATCCTGGGGTGCGCGGTAAGGTTTGTCGACTTCAATGGCCAACCGGGTGTACGCGTCCGCGCGCAACAGCCCGGCCGGCACCGGCTTTTCGAAATGTTTTGTCCCCGGCTGATCGTAGCGGACCGTTTCGAGCAAAACGTCATTGACGAAAAACGAAAGGCTCACCGGGCCGGTTTGCCGGAAGTTTGCCTCCGGCAGCGTGAAATCTACTACCAGCTTGACGTTACTAGCGCCGTCGAGTATGAAACGCAACTCGGCGCGCTTGAAGGCCCAGCGCCAGGCCCCTGCCTCTACGTGATCGCTTATGCCGCTTGCGATATAGGCCTGGGCCTCGGGATCCCCCATGCCTATCACGTTGGGCGAGCGCGTCGGCCAACCGGTGACTGGTTTGCGTTCAACCGGCGGAGCATAAGTACTGGGGATGTCGACGCAACCGCATAAGGCCACCGCCAGCACCGCCGGCAGGGCGCGAGGGGCGCTCATTTGTTCTTATCCTCCGCCCGGCAGATGGGGTCGAGCGGGCACTCGGCGCAGCGCGGCTTGCGGGCCAAACACAGCGTCCGTCCGTGATGGATCATCTGGTGTGAAAACAAAATCCAACGCTCGCGAGGGACCAACTGCATAAGATCCTGCTCGATTTTCACCGGATCTTTTTCTTGAGTGAGATCCAAGCGGTGAGCGATGCGCTGAACGTGCGTGTCCACGACGATGCCGGAAGGGATGCCGTAGGCGGTTCCCAGGACGACGTTAGCGGTCTTGCGGGCTACGCCCGGCACAGTCAGCAGCTTGTCCATGTCGGCCGGAACCTGCCCGTTGAAATCCTTCAGTATTTTCTTGGCCGCACCGGTTATGGCTTTGGCTTTATTGTTGAAAAAGCCGGTTGAACGGATGTCGCGCGCCAGCTCCTCCGGGCTAACGGAGGCAAAATCGCGGATGGTGGGATATTTCTGGAACAGCCCGGGGGTCACCTCGTTGACCCGTTTGTCCGTACACTGGGCCGAAAGGATGGTTGCCACCAGTAGTTCCCAGGCGTTGGAGTGCGCCAGGGCGCAGGAAGCCTTGGGATATAGTGAATCCAAAGTCTTGAGGATCTTTTCAATTCTTTGTTTTTGTCTGGCTGAGGTCATGGAGTCGTTTGCGGAGAGGTGATGGTGACGTCGGCGCGTATAAATTGCCAATCAGGCAGCTCGTAGACGCGCAGTTTAGACTGCAAGGGGGCTTTCAGTTCCTTGGCCTCCAGCGGGCGGAGCTCCGGTATGTGAAAAGAAAATGCGCCGATGGTTTCTCCATCCGGCCCGGCCGTGGTGGGACGGATGGCCACCGTTCCAGAAAGGTCCGTCAGCGGAGCTAGCGAATGGTTTACAACCAAAAACTGAACCTGTAGTTGCTTCGGATTTTCTTCGAGCAGGCGCAGTCCGGTCACTTCAATGTATTTGTTCAAAATATTGGCAGTGGGCGTGGCTGATTCAGCGGACGCGGTGCGCGTCGTGCGGACTGGCGCTGCCTTAGGCGCCTGAAACGGCTCGCTACGGTGTGAAAAATAGCGGAAGGCGACATATCCGAGCGTGCCCATGCTGATAAAAACACCGGCGGAGACCAGAGCCAGCAGCCAGGCCGGCGGCGAGGTTGAGCGGCTGGGTGCCTGGAGGCCGCGGCGTGGCAGAGCGGTGTGCGCCATCGTCACAGCCGGCGCCTTAGGGACCGGGCCGGAGGCCGACTCGCGCGCGCGCCTGGCGCACTCGGGACAGTCCTGACTGGAAGGAGGTACCTCTTGTCCGCATTGCGGGCAAATCCAGGTGAACATGGCGTGTCTTACCCTACTCTACCTCAAGCGCCGTCCGAGCCCAAAAGCGGGCGATTAGGATAGAAGGTTATGCAATTCATCCGCCGTGCACCAGGCCGCCCGCGGCGGCTGGCTGTTTTTCCGGGCGCTTTTCATCCGCCCACCAAAGCCCATATGGAACTGGCGCGGCGGGCGCTGGCGCGCGCCGACGAAGTATTGTTTGTGCTTCCGCGCATCCAGCCGCACAAACGCTACGACGAGGTGGGACTGGAGGATCGCTGCCGAATGGTGGAGCTGGCTGCCGCCGAAACGCCGCAGTACTCGGTAGGAATCTCCGAGCACGGACTCTTCATTGATCTGGCTCGCGAATGCCGGCCGTTATATGATCCACTTGAGCGCCTGTTCATTCTGTGCGGGCGGGATGCCGCCGAGCGGGCCATCAACTGGGACTACGGCCGCCCCGGCGCTTTTAGGGAAATGCTCAACGAATTTGAAATGCTGGTGGGCTCGCGCGGCGGCGAGTTTGTTCCGCCGCCGAGCCTGGAGCACCGCATACACACCCTGGCCATGCCCCCCGAGTACGACGAAGTTTCATCCACCGAGGTACGCGAAAGAATCCGCCGCGGACAGGCGTGGGAGCATCTGGTGCCTGAGGTCTTGATTCCTTTGGTCAGAGAACTTTACGCCGCCCATAAGCAGAGTTAGTTCGCTTTTTCCTGCCGCGGATGGCGCCGGAGGATTCTTGCCGGTTCGCTCAAGTTTGACGGCCGGCGCCCAGAAAGTCGCGCAAGCGATGGCTGCGACTGGGATGGCGCAACTTGCGCAGAGCCTTGGCTTCAATCTGCCGGATACGCTCGCGGGTGACGGCGAAGTGCTGGCCGACTTCTTCCAGCGTGTGCTCGCTGCCGTCCAGCAGGCCAAAACGCATCTTGACGATTCGCTCTTCGCGTGGGCTCAGCGTCTTGAGCACTTCGGCGGTCTGCTCCCGCAGGTTCAGGTTGATGACCGATTCCGAGGGCGAAAGGCCCTGCCGGTCGACGATGAAATCGCCCAGATGGGATTCTTCCTCCTCCCCAACGGGCGTTTCCAGTGAAATAGGCTCCTGCGCGATGCGCATGATCTTGCGCACGCGGCCCACCGTCATTTCCATGCGGCGCGCCAGTTCTTCGATGGTGGGTTCGCGGCCGAGCTCCTGCTGGAGCTGGCGCTGAGTGCGCACCAGTTTGTTGATGGTTTCAATCATGTGCACCGGTATGCGTATGGTGCGCGCCTGGTCGGCAATGGCCCGTGTTATGGCCTGCCGCACCCACCAAGTAGCGTAGGTTGAGAATTTGTATCCGCGGCGATAGTCGAACTTGTCGACGGCTTTCATAAGCCCGATGTTGCCTTCCTGAATCAGATCCAGGAAATGCAACCCGCGGTTGGTATAGCGCTTGGCAATGGAGACCACCAGGCGAAGATTGGCTTCAATTAGCTGCTTTTTGGCGGCGTCGATCTCTTGCTGCCCGCGCTCGATGATTTGAAGTGTGCGGCGCAGCTCGGTGGCGCTCGATCCGGCCTGTTCTTCCAGCTCCTGAAGTTTCTGCGTGGACTGGCGGAGTGTTTTGCGAATTTCCCGCAAGGCGGCGGCGCCGGCATGGGCGTTCTCCTCGCGTTGGCGCTGCGCCCGGGCGATTTCGCGCTCGATCGGCCGGTATTGCTCGACGGCCTCGGCGATCAAAGCGGCGAAGCGTCTTTCACACTCCGGCGAGAAGGGAATCCTACGGTAGGCTTTCGAAATTTTTATCAGGGTCCGGCCTAAGTTCCAGCGCAAGCTGCGGTGCTGTTTAGGCTTGAGGCTGCGCGAAACTACGTACAGCTTCTGGCGGAGCTGCTGGGCGCGCTTATAAAGCCGGGCGATTTCGGACACGGCGGCGAGTAGTTGTTGTCGCTGGCGCTCCGCGGAGGTGGCTTCGCCGCCCGGCTCCGGCGGGCTGAGCACTTCCTCAATCGGGGTTTGCCCTTTTTCTACCGCCTCGCCGATTTTCAGCACTTCCTGAATGACCAGGGGCGCTCGGGAGAGGGCTTTACGCACGCTGTTGCGCCCGCGCTCGATGCGCCGCGCCAGGTCAACTTCCCCTTCCCGCGTAAGCAGGGGCACCGACCCCATTTCGCGCAGGTACATGCGTACCGGATCGTTGGTCTTGTCGGTGTATTCGGCCAGCTCCAGCTCGCCGAGTTCCTCGGGTTCTTCCTTGTGCTCGTAATCGAGCCTGGGTTCCTCTTCGAGCAACTCGACTCCGGCGGTGTCCAGGTTAGCCAGAAGATCATCGAGAGCGGCGCCGTCGGAGAGGTCTTCAGGCAGAACTTCATTGATCTCGTCGTAGAGAAGAAACCCCCGTTCCTTCCCCGCGTCCATGAGCTGCCTTAAACGATCGTTTTTTTCAGCGATCGCCAAAAGAACCCCGTTCCTTTAATCAAATTATTAGTAGCGACTCAACACATTCTACAACAGCCGCCGGACTAATTAGGTTGGCGGTCAAGTGCGACCAATTCCTCAGCCAGTCGCATGGCTTCCTGCAAATCTCCGGCCCGTTCGGCTTGTTTGACCTTCAGGCGAAGCTCGGCCTTCCTTTGCGCTCTGGCCTCGTCTGCCAGCCGCTTAAGGCAATCCAGAGCTTGCTCCAGCGTGCAGTCCTCCTCATTCATTTCATCGGCAAATACGAGGCCGGCCAGCAGCTTCTTATCCTCTTCCGCTAGGCGCGCCTCCAATTCCGCATAGCGGAAATCCGGGCTGCGTTCATGCAGCGCCAGCATGGTTTGAAATATGCGCGCCGCTTGCATGCGCTCCAGTTGGGGCAGATGCCTTAAAAGCGGCAAAATGTCGCCCCTAATTTCCGGGCGTAATAGCAGTGAATTCAGCAGAATTTTCTCTGCTGGGCGAACCGAGACCGGCTGTGGCGGCGCCATATCGTCGCGCCTGCTGGTGGCTGCGCGCTTGAAGTGCTCGAGCACCAGGCCCGACTCGACTCCCAGATATGCGGCGATTTCGGTGGCGATGGCGGCGCGTTCCAGCCGGTCGTTGACACGCTGTATGGAGGGCAGCAAAAACTGTAGCGTGGCCACGCGGCCCCGGGCCGAGTGCATGTCGAAGCGGCTGCGGGCGCGATCGGCCAGCCAGTGGAAATATCCCGGAGCGCCGCTGAGTTTCTCACGGTAGACGTCCGCGCCGTGCCGGCGGATAAATTCATCCGGGTCGAGTCCGCCTTCAAGTTGCAGTACCCGTATTTGCATGCCCTCTTCGAGCAGCATCTGAATAGAACGCTCGGCGGCGCTGGAGCCGGCGGCGTCGGGATCAAAATTGACCACAATTTTTTCGGAGTGCCGCTTGAGGGCTCGAACTTGAGAGGTGGTCAGGGCCGTTCCGCAGGAGGCTACAACATTATGCACGCCGCCCGCCCATAGTCCGATCACATCCATATAACCTTCGACCAAGATGCCTGCATCGGCTCGGCGAATTGCATCCTTGGCCCGGTGCAAGTTATAGAGCACCATGTTTTTCCGGTAGATGGGGGTCTCCGGAGAGTTGAGGTATTTTGGTTCGTCGCCGGGGGCCAGCGCCCGGCCCGCAAAGGCGATTATTTTGCCGGATTCGCTGTGTATCGGGAACATCAGGCGGTTGCGGAAACGGTCAAACAGGCTGCCGTCCGGCCGCGACAGCACCAGCCCGGAAGCCTCCAGTTGCTTAGCGTCGAAGCCGGCGCGCTCCAGCGCGCGCACAAGATCGCCGCCGCCCGCCTCGGCAAAGCCTAGTCCAAACTCTTCGGCCAGATCCGCTGATACACCGCGCTGCGCCAAATAATCCCGAGCCGCAGCGCCCCTGGCTCCGCGCAGATTCTCGCGGAAGCGGCGCGCGGCCTGCTCGTGTATTTCAAACAACGCGGCGCGCAGGCGCGTCTCTTCGTCGGCGTATTCGGAGCGGCGCGGCAGCGTAATGCCGTTGCGCTCGGCCAGCAGCTTCAGCGCCTCAAAGAAACTGAGGCGTTCGATTTCCATGATGAATTTTATGACGTCGCCGCCCGCGCCGCAGCCGAAGCACTTGTAGAACTGATGAGTCTGATGTACGGAAAAAGACGGGGTCTTCTCGGTATGGAAGGGACACAGACCCACGTAGCGCGGGCCTGCGCCGCTTTTGCGCAGGCGCACGTACTCACCGACAACTTTAACGATGTCGACGGAGGATTTCAGTTGCTCGACGAAATCCATGGCCCCCGCCTCCGCCTATTATCGCTCGAAGGAAGAGGCACAGAGAAGCGCCGGCCGGTTTCGTTCAAGCTATGTTTACGAGCTTCTGGATGTCCGGCTGCTGATCAAGCGGCACGGAGAATTGCTTTTCGATCTTCTCGCGGAAAGTGGGGCCGGCGTTGTAGGCGCAGAACGGATAGAGGCGGCCGTCGGGAGCGGCGTAATGGATGACGCAGCGTTTGACGCGCTCAACGTCATAGTTGTAAGCGTCCATGAAATGCATGCTGGCCACCATCAAGGTCTTATAGGTGAACTCCTGTTTCTCCATCTCGCCGCGGCCGTACTTGTGATCGATTAAGCCTTGCAGCGTCTGAAGGAAGCGCTCGAAGGTGAGGCCCTCGGGCGCCCGGTCTTCGTGATAGTGCTTGCGCAGCGAGTTCCAGGCTGAGATTTTCGACCACAGCTTGATTCGCTGTTTGGCCGTCTTGCGCGCCAGTATATCGATATCCTGCACCATGGCGCCGACATCGACAAAGCGCGTAATGGGGGTGGCTCGCTTCTGCTTGTCAACGAAAAGGTATGTGCCCATCGAGCAGTGCGGGTGCGGAGTCAGCGTGGGAATCTCTTCGCCGCGCATGGCTCCGATCAACCGAGAGAAGGGAGCTATAAAGCCCAGCGGGAACCAGTCCTCATAAGGCTTGCAGATGCCGGTTTGTTCTATGACGGCGTGGGCGAAATCGGCTTGCGTGAAGCGTTTGGCCTCCAGCTCGGCCCGCGAGATGCGCCCGCAGAAGCTGACCGGCTGGAAGCTGATGGCGCTTACCACGTCGATGTTGTCGATGGCGAAACGGATTATGTCGCCGATCTGGTGGTCGTTGACGCCCTTGATGATAGTGGGTACAAAGCAAATCTTCATTCCGGTCTGCCGCACGTTTTCAATGCAGCGGACCTTCTTTTCCATCAGCGCTTCGCCGCGCGTCCGGAGGTATACGTCGTCGGTTACGCCGTCAAATTGCAGATAGAGCGTATGCAGCCCGGCTTCCTTGGCGGCCATGGCGAAATCCAGGTTGTTGAACATCAACCCGTTGGTGGCCACCTGTATGTGGCTGAAGCCCATGTCTCGGGCCATCGAAATGGCCTCCAGGAAGTTCGGATGGATCGTGGGCTCGCCACCTGAAAACTGGACGACGCGTCCTGCCACAGGACGCTCGTTGCGGAGCGCCTCAAGCATGCGGCGAATACCCGCCAGATCCGGCTCATAAAGGTATCCGGCGGCATTAGCATTGGCAAAGCAAACCGGGCAGGTCAAGTTACAGCGGTTGGTAAGATCGACGTTGGCCAGCACCGTGTGGCTGGTGTGCAACGAGCATAGACCGCATTGGTCGGGACATTCCGTGGCGTTGGGAACAGCAGGGTTCTGAACTCCCCGGTTGTCACCAAAGCACCATTCCTCCATCTTTAGGTAGAGCTTTACATCGGAGTAAATCAGATCCCGGAACTCACCGTGCTCCGGGCAGGACTTCTCCATGTAAACTTTTTCATTCTCCTCGAAAAGGACCGCCTCGATTTTCCGGTTGCACTCCGGACAAAGAGAGGTGGTCATCTTGGGCAGCCCCTGCTGAAGGCGCTTGATAGGGGATCCAGTCCAAGTAGTTTCGGGTTGGAGAATCTCGAAGTTGCTATTCTTGGACGGGGAGAATGTAGCGGTACTCACGCTCGTTGCCTCCTGGGTGGAATCAATCTCTGTTCCGATTCCATTCTAAGTATAGTCATATCCTTTCGGATCAACCACTTAATTGAATTAAACGGCTATCCCGTAGGGTTGTACGGCAAGATTGCGGGGCTGAATGGCGACATTTGCTGCAAGCTGTACCATACCGCGGTTAATATGAAAACACAGAAAGTGACTCAACAAGCCGAAACGGCCAGTGGAACTCTGACCCGCGAGAGCGCGGTCAAACGCCTGGCGCAGGAGTGCGGCTTTGATCTGGTGGGAATTACGCCGGCTGAGCCTCTGCCCGAGATAGCTTGGTACCGGGAGTGGCTGAGGCGAGGCTACCACGCCGGAATGAATTACCTTGTGGGCAGGGGAGCGGAGCTTAGGGCGGATCCTCGAACTTTGCTTAAAAGCGCTAAATCCATCATTTGCTTGGGAAAAATTTATAACACGCCAGGCCCGTATTCGATCGATTACAGTGAGGCCGGCCGGTTTTGGGTGTCACGTTATGCTTGGGGGCAGGATTACCACGACCTGTTGCGGCAGGCCTTGCGGCGCTTGGCCGAGCGGCTTAGCGCCTACTTTGAGGAGCCGCTCCAGTGGCGTGGTTGCATCGATTCTAAGCCGATTTTGGAACGGGCCTATGCTAGGCGGGCAGGCTTGGGGTGGATCGGTAAGAACTCCTGCATTATCAATCAGAAAAAAGGTTCCTGGATTTTTCTGGCAGAAATGTTGGTTTCCTGGGAGCTTACTGCGGATGGCCCTGTCGACGAGCGGTGCGGCTCCTGCTGCCGCTGCCTGGAAGCCTGCCCCACCGGCGCCATTGTTCCATCGGATTTTCCCGAAGGACCGGCTTATACGATTGACTCGCGCCGCTGCATTTCCTACCTCACGATTGAGCACCGCGGGCCGTTGCCCCAGCAGGTGGCGGGCAATCTTCAACGCAATCTATTCGGCTGCGATATTTGCCAAGAGGTATGCCCCTGGAATCGGAAAGCGCCATTCAGCGACGAGCCGGGCTTCCGGCCGGTGAATTTCGCGCCCGACGCCGAGGAATTGCTACGTCTGGAGGAGGCGGAATTCAAGCAACGCTTCCGCCGGACGCCGCTGGCCCGAGCCGGCTGGGCGGGAATCCGGCGCAACCTGGCCGCTCTGTTGAAAGTCACATAGCGCGCCGCCCGCCGGCCTGCTCCACGGTCCTGCTGAAAAAGGCGAAACAGAGTGGTCGGGCGCCGCGGTTCGGTCCGCCAAACGGCACGGCTTCCCCAATGGCGGCTAGAATGAAATTGGAATGAGGGCAGTTTCTCTGGTGGCTTGGCTCTGCCTGCTTTTTCAGGTTTGGGCGGCAGTTGATCCCTCTGCGGCAGGGCTTGAGCATTTCTATAACCTTGAGTACGACGAAGCTATAGCAGCTTTTCGCCGGGCGTTGGAGCGCGACCCTAATTCCCCTGAGAATTACAACCATCTGGCTATGGCCATTCTGTACCGGGAGATGCTGCGTACCGGCGCGCTGGAAAGCGAGCTGGTCAGCGGAACAAATCCTTTCCTGCGCCGGCCCAAAATGCAGCCATCGCCCCAAGATGAGGCGGAGTTTCACCAGGCGATCAGTAAATCAATCAGCCTCTCGGAAAGTCTCATCAAGAATGACCCTAAAGATGTCAGGGCATATTACACGTTGGGCGTGGCCTACGGGCTTCGGGCTAATTACAATTTCCTAGTCCGGAAGGCTTACCTGGATTCGCTGCGTGATGCCACTACCGCCCGTAAGCTGCATAACAAAGTTACTGAACTGGATGCCTCCAATTACGACGCCCGCCTAATTCAAGGAGTGCATGACTATGTGGTGGGGAGCCTGCCTTGGCACATAAAAATGTTGGGTTTTTTGGTTGGATTCCGGGGTGATAAGCAAGAGGGCATCCGAACGCTGGAGGCGGTCGCTGCACGGGGAGACCAAAACCGGGTGGATGCCGAGATCCTGCTGTGCGCCATATACCGGCGGGAACGAATGCCGGCCAAGGCGGCGGCTCTGCTTGAGCACCTGATCGGGCGTTTTCCGAGAAATTACTTATTGCGCTTCGAGCTGGCGCAGATGTACTCGGATCTAGGCGACGGCAGACGAGCGCTGGAGGTGATCCAGAAGATCGAGGAGCTAAAAAGATCTGGCGAACCCGGCTATCGCAACCTGCCCGCAGAGAAGATCTATTACGCTCGCGGCACAATCCAATTCTGGTACCGGGACCTGGAGCAAGCGCTGGCCAATTTCAACCGGGTGGTGTCGCGAAGCGACGAGCTTGATCTGAACACCAGCACTTTTGCCTGGTTGAGACTGGGGCAGATTTACGACCTTAAGGGGCAGCGAGTGAAGGCTTCCGAGGCTTACAATCAGGTGCTCAAAATGGCGCCCGATTCCGACGCCGCCAGGCAGGCGCGGCGTTATCTTTCCGAACCCTATCGCCGAAGCACCTCAGGCGGATGAACAATATATTCCTCGTCTTCTCGGCCGTAAGGCCGCGACCCCCGAGCGCCTGTCCGGTCGCGCGCCAGTTTATTCTTGAATGGTCACCTTCACCGGTTGGACGTATTCCTTTGGCGGGTTGTCCGCCGATGCCGGCGTTCGGATGACCAGGCTAAACTTTCCCGGTTTAACGTTCTCGGTCACCTTGAATTTGATCAAAGCCGCGCTTTGCTCGGTAACCTCAACTTTGTAATCGTTTCGGTTGTCGGTCAAGAGGACTTCCGCAACATTGGCTTTGTCCAAATGCTCACCGGAGACGCTGACAATATCGCCGACCTTAGCCGTCATGGGCTCAATCGACGTCATACGGGGAAAGTTCGTTTGCGCGCAAAGAAAAACAGGAACGGCAAAAATTAACGCCAGAAATATCGCAGTTCGAGAGGCCTTCATGAGCTCTCCTCCACCAAAATGCTATTCCCGCCGGAAGCGAAATGCAAGCACCTTGTCAGCCGCGCCGATTTCGGCCGGCCGGGGCAAAAATGCGGATCACCCCTGATCTTCCAGGTGTAGGCCTTTGTGAATGGCGTAGAGCGCAAGTTCTAACCGGTCCGATACTCCAAGTTTGTCGAAGATGTTATGCAGATGGTTTTTTACCGTCTGCTCGCTGATGAACATCTTTTCGGCCATTTCCTTGTTTTTATAGCCCTGCGCCACCAGGGCCACAATCTCGCGCTCTCGCTGGCTCAAAGGGGAACGATCGCGCATGCGCGGACCGCCCGTTGTCTGAGGCTCGGGAGGAGCAGCAAACTGCCGCATGACGGCGGCTGTGGTGTGCGAATCCAGCCAGATTTCTCCGGCGTGGACTTTACGAATGCTCTTAACAATGAGATCTGACTCGGTCTGTTTTAAAACAATACCGGAACAGCCGAGTTTCATGGCCTGAACAAATTCGTTCTTGTCTTCGGATGCGGTTAAAACTATTACTTTGGTCCGCTTGCCCAGCCGGTGCAAACGTTGTAGAGCGCCAAAGCCGTCCAACCCTGGCATGCGGAGATCGAGCAGCAGGATGTCCGGCTCCAGCTTTTCGACCATAGCCACAGTGGACTCGCCGTCGGCAGCTTCGCCGACAACCTCAATATCGTCTTCCAGTTGAAGGAGCTTGATCAAACCTTCGCGAACGATAGGGTGGTCATCGGCTATCAGAACACGCACCTTGGGGCGGGGCGGAAGGCCGCCTACACCTGGGCCGGAATTGACAATTGATTGCACTTCACTCATGGGCCGGTTCTCTGCCAATATTTTATAGGAGATACAGTACCTAGTCAAGATTTCGTAATGGAAGATTTGGAATCACTTACACGCATTCGGGGCAGGGCTTAGAGGACATGAAGGCTCATCACCACTCCCGCCAGAACAGTTCCGCATCCGACAAACGTACATAGTTTGCCTCCGCTGCGGCGGGGGAATGAAGCCGCCCGATGTGCAGTCCATGCGCGGCTAAAGCTCCGACGGCGCCCGCCAGTGCGCGCGGAACGGTCCTCTGCGGAATTTGGGAAAAACGAGTTTGCCTAAGGATTTCAGCCAGCGCGGAAAAATCCGGAGACAGCAATTCCAACTCTCCTTCTGGCAGTTTCGCCAGCCATTCCTCCGGATCGGTTACAACTTCGGGAGAGACCGTTTCGAGAGAAGCGGAATAGACTGCGCCGTAGATTTCCCCGCGGCGCGCGTCCAGAACTACAGCGCGCAGAGGAGCCGATCCATGCCAGGCAATGGCGGCCAGAGTAGAAATTGCAGCCACTGGTTTTGATAACGCGGCTCCCAGTCCCTTTGCCGCAGACAATCCAACACGAATGCCTGTGAAAGAACCCGGACCCGCCGCTGCGGCAAAGCAGTCAATTTCACCAACATTCCAACCCTGTTCGGCAATGAGCTCTTCGATGGCGGGAAACAGCAGGTGGCCGAAGCCATCCTCGGATTCGATAGCGCGTTCGGCGACGACGACGCCCCCGGCGAGCAACGCCAGGCTGCCCCAGCGTGACGTAGTGTCGACAGCCAATATTCGATGGAGGATCATTTTTCTAAGCGGAAAACACGATCAAGGGCGTAAACTTTGCCGTTGGCGTTCATTCCCAGTAAGCGAAGATTCAGCACGGCAGGCAAGCGGCCGGCAATGTCGGCAGGAATGCGCATTTCTCCGGATTGTCCCACGGCCAGCACCCGATAGCCCCGGCCTTCCGCGCTTACCTCGCCGGTCCACAGCCACTGCATGGCGCGGGTGGCTCGGCTGGCGCGGGTGAGGCGGGCGGCAAAGCGGACCGGCTGATCAACAGGCAGAACTTCTCCTGCAGGCGCCTCAATTTCAAATGGTATGCGTTGCGGGTTTTGCTCGATTTCCTGCAAAAGAATGGAGTGGGTTTCAAACTTATAGGAACGCAGCAGAGATTGCTTGCGACTCTCGCGCGATATGTGCAAGACCCAGTCGTGGAGCTTGTCGGGCGGCTCCAGCCGCAGGCGGTCGCCGCGAAAATCACGTTGCTTGACGCGCCGGCCGGTGGCCGGGTCAATCCAGGCTACATCGTAGCTGTGGCGCTGAAGGACAATTTCGACCGGGCCGGGTTTTTCGACATAGACGATGTACTCGATGCCTTCTGGATTTTCATCTTCGCGCGGGATCTCTAGAGCCAGCGCCCGTCCTCCGTCAACATCGAAATATGGCCGCAGCTCCCAGAAGCGCGTCCCAGCGAAGAATTCGTACCAGACCGACATTTGCGCAACCTCGGCAGAGTCGAGCTTCTGCGTTCCAAGCCGGCCTTCGGCGACCGTGGGATACGCTCCGTTCATGGTCGCATTCCAAAGCCGGCGGCGGAAGTTGTCCGTGCCGGATTCTGCGCCGGCCTGGCGTTCCCCGGTGAATCCTACGTTGACGATCGGCACGGCGTAGAGCTGGCGCTCTATGGCGCCAAGTTCATCGGAGGCGGAATTGTGGATGAGGTAGCTCATCCAGCCGTCGCCGGCTGCGGAGCCTGCGGTCACAGCAGCGCCGGTGGTTCGTGGATGATCGTAGGGATCCAGCTTCGCCAACAGGTGTCCTATTTCCGCAACAAGCTCGCGGCCGCGGGGGTGGCTTTCAAACTCCTCGAAGATTTGCCAAGTAATGTTGAAAGCCGCATAGCGAGCAACAAGGAAACGTACCAGCCGCTCACGGTCGCGCCGGTCGGTAAATCTATCCAACAAAGTGCTTGGACCTGCGGCCAGCACCAGGTCGGCGATGATGCCTTGTTTGTTCATGGCCTGGATGCGGCCGTCCAGCCTCCGGAAATAATCCGGATCGGGCTTTGCGGCGGAGGGGAAGGCGGCTTCCATTTCACGGGCGCCGCCTAGAACATAGCCGCGGATGTGATTGAATTTCTGGCGCGCGCGGGCGGCAATCAGGCGGGTGAAGTCCTCCTGACTAAGAAAGCCGAACCGCAGGACCGTGTCGCCCATCCACAAATGCGGTTGGTCGGTTGCCGTATAGCCCCAATGAAATGTGTTGCGCGGGCGCAGGAAGCCGGGCGCATCGGATGCCGTAGCCTCTATACGGCCGGTACGGCCGCTAAGGGAAGCGACGTTGCTCAATACTCTGAAGTCCCAGGGGCCGGCTTCGGTAGGGGCAAAACGAACCACCATGCGGTTGTCCCCGTCCCAGAAGCCCGCCAGCGAGAAAGTTCGGAAGCGCGGCGAGCGAAACTCCACTTCGAGTTCCAGGTCGCGGTAGGGATTCGGATGAGCTTCAAGCTCGTCCGAAGAAAGCTCGAAAGTCAGCTCACAGGGAGAATAAGCCGGGGTCGGCGGGCACAAGGCTTGAGCTGCAAACACACAGGCCGGCGCCGCCACCGCCAGAAAAAACCGCACCCACATGCTGCTTCTAGTTTAGCGGTATCGCCGGCCGCTAGGGCCGATCAATTTTTGCTTTGCTGCTGCATCTGAGCCTGTTGCTTTTTGACCTCGTCGGTTATGGTCCACAGGTAAAGAGTGTGGTTGGCGATACTGACTTTCTTTTCCGGTTCCCAGTCGGTGAAGGGGAAGTCGTGAGCGACGATACGCGTACCGACTTTGAGTTCCCGCCAGAGCTTACTTTTCAATCTGGCTATGCGGACCGGCAGCAGGTACAAAGTGACCACCGTAGCCGAGCTGACGTCGGAGGTAAACAGGTCTTCGTTGCGAAAAGTGACTCGGTCGGTGACGCCTGCCGCTTCTGCATTCTCTTTGGATTCTTTGATTCGAACCGGGTCGATATCGATGCCCACGCCGCGCGCCCCCAGCTTGGCGGCGGCGATCACGATTCGGCCGTCTCCGCAGCCCAGGTCGAATACTACGTCGTCTTTAGTTACCTGAGCCAGCTTCAGCATCTCATCAACAATCTCGTAAGAGCTTGGCACATATACCGGCGGCGGCTCGGGCGGTTCGTCCTGGAGTGCGAGGGCCTGGCCCGCCCAAAAAATTCCCAGGAATGCTACCAAAGCTGCCGACAACCTTCGCTGCATACGTTTACGCTCCTTTTCTGGCTTAATTTTGAAGGAAAAGTATATACCAAATGTCAACGGTTGCTGTGCGCGCCCCCAAGCCGGCCTACGGGGCGGCTCTAGCAGTGTGAGGCTTTTGTGCAGCTCAGCGGGCTTGGGCCGGGCCGGCGCTCGTTTGCCGGGCAAAATGCCAGCTACCATCTTTTTGTCATCATTAAAGGCTAAGTTCATTTGTTGTCGTATAGCCTGCTAAAAACCTTCCAGTTATACTAGGTGACGTAAGCCGTGTTAGGTAAACTGCAAAAAGACCTTGACTGAAACGGTCTTTAACCTTAAAATATTTCTAAATTTGCGGCAGAAGGGTGTTTCTGTGTCTCGGAGGTGCAAAATGTCAATACGAAAGGCAGTCGTTAAAGTTGCGGTTTGTTTTATTGCATCCCTCCCTGCTTTTGCCGGCGCCATTCTCTATGATAACGGCCCCCTTGTAACCCATCCCGGCGGAGGTTATGGCGGGGCGGATGCCAGCAGGCTGCAAGCCAACTCCTTGGGGATGAGCACAATTGGATTCGGCAATCAGGCAAGTTTGGGATATCGTATTGCCGATGATTTCACTGTGCCTGAGGGTGGATGGACGATCGGTAAAATTGTGTTTTTCGCCTACCAAACCGGCTCCCCGACAAGCCCTTCCCCGATTACGGGTTATTATCTACAGATTTGGGACGGCCCTCCCAATTCGACTGGTAGTTCGATTATCTTCGGAGACCTAACCACGAACCGTCTGGTCTCATCCATATGGTCAGGCATTTATCGCGATACTGAAAGCAGTGAGGGAAATTCTCAGAGACCTATCATGGCCAGCACGGTTGCCGTCAACACGTTTCTTGGACCGGGAACTTACTGGCTGGACTGGATGGTAGATGGGAGCTCCTCCTATACTGGGCCTTGGGCTCCTCCGATCACTATTCTGGGGCAAACTGTTACGGGCAACGCTCTACAGTACACGGGCGCCTGGGGCTTTGTGACAGACAGCGGGACTGGCACACAACAGGGTTTCCCTTTTATTATTTATGCGGCCGACGAAGCTGTCATCCCCGAACCTGGCACCGCTTCGCTGCTTGTATTGGGTACAGGCTTGCTCGGCCTTTTGCTGGCTGCCAGGCGGCGGAAAGCGTGAAGGAAGCGCCTCCGGCCTCAAGCCGGAATGAGCTGGCTCAGAACAGGTCGTCATAGTCGCTGGTTGTGTATAAGCCCGCCTAATGCCGCAGGAGTGCTTTCTCTGCGCCTTCAAGTAGAATGTCTGTTCATGAGTGGACTGCTTAAGGGGAAGACCGCCCTCATTCTGGGAATCGCCAACCGCTGGAGTCTGGCCTACGCCATTGCGGACGCTTTTCGCCGCCACGGTGCGCGATTGCTGCTAACCTACCAGGGCGAACGGCAAAAGCCCGCAGCCGAAGAGCTGGCCGCCGATCTGGGCGCGGCGCAACTGATTGCCTGTGATGTGTCTGATGATTCCGATCTTGAGCGGCTGGCGTCAGCGCTTGGCTCCGAGCGCCTGGATGCGGTGGTTCATTCGATCGCTTTTGCCGACCGGGCGGATTTGACGCGACCGTTCATTGAAACCAGCCGCACGGGTTTTCTCTTGGCCCATGAAGTAAGCGTATACTCGCTGATTTCTGTGGCGCGCCTAGCGGCGCCGCTGATGAAAGAGGGCGGCGCCATAATAACCTTGACCTATTTGGGGTCGACCCGCGTCATTCCCAATTACAACGTGATGGGCGTGGCCAAAGCCGCGCTGGAAGCGGCCGTGCGGTATCTGGCGAGCGAGCTGGGCCCACGGGGGATACGCGTCAACACCATTTCGGCCGGCCCGGTCAAGACGGCCTCAGCGCGGGCGATTAAGGATTTTTCCGGTATCCTTGAGGTTGTAGCCGAGCGTGCTCCGCTGCGGCGGAATACTACGGCTGAGGACGTAGGCGGCGTGGCCGTCTTTCTGGCTAGCGAGCTAAGCAGCGGAGTGACCGGGCAAGTGATTTTCGCCGACTCCGGCTTTCACATCATGGGCCTCTAAATTGGTGTCCAAGGGGGTAAGAATAATCAAAAAACTTTTTAAAGAATCTTCCTAACGACGGAGCATAAGTTCGGGTTTCCCCCTTTCAGTAGTATCCTTTGCCTTAGTCATTCTTGCAGTCTTGGCGCCTATGCGTAGGTTTCGCAGGCGGCGCCGGGCCCCCGGTTGCAGTCTTTCGAGACAGAGATGCCGGCCGAAGAGCAGGGCGGGAAGTACGTCATTCGGATTCCCGCCAACAACCTGGAACGGAACAGTACGGAGTTGTTGACACGTCCGGCGGGCAGACCGCGCAACGAGCCGGTATGCGCTACAAGAGCTTCCCGTACCAGGCCGAGAGTTCGAAGGTTGCGCGCTGCGCATGGGTGTCAAGGCGGAGTTCCAATTGAGTGGGGATGTATTCAAGTCAATCGGGAGTCCAAAATGGAAATCAAGGGTGAGATGCAACGGGATAAACAGTTGGAGGACGGGCGGCGCTCCGGCGCTGAGGAATCATTCCAGATGACGCCTATCGGCGTGATCCACACGCCTTTCCGGGAACCGGCTGGCACGCCAATCCAACCGCGGCGCGCTCGCGGGGTTCGGGGAACAGTTGAAGTGTTTGAGAAATTCCAGGAGGGATTGAAAGATTTGGAGGGCTTCGAGCGGATCTGGTTGTTGTACTGGTTCCACCGAGCCGCTCCGGCACAGCTTCGTGTGGTCCCATACCTCGATGATAAGGAGCGCGGGCTGTTCGCAACCCGTGCGCCCTCCCGGCCCAACCCTATCGGCCTGTCCTGCGTGCGCCTGCTAGAGCTGAGGGGCAACTTGCTCAGCGTGGCCGAAGTTGACATCCTGGACGGCACACCACTGTTGGACATCAAGCCTTATGTGCCTGAGTTCGACGGCTTCAGGGTCAGACGCTGCGGTTGGCTTGAAAGCGCCGCTTCGCGTCGCGGTGTAGCCGACGACAGGTTTGGGAAGTGAAAGAAGGCCAAGATGAAGGTCCAACGAGGGGAGCATCCTCTGGGCGACGCCGGGCAGTTGGTCGCGCTGGCGGCGTTTCTAACCTTGTGAATCGCCGATTCGTTTTTCTTCGCACTTCGACACTCCTGTCGGAAGACATCCCACGCTACCTCGGTGTACTGATGTCGAGGCTGTGCTTTGTTGCAGCCGTGCTTCCGGTCAACTTCGCCCGCGGCGTAGTCGGCCACGGCGCCGGCCTGAAACTCTGGTAACAACCGGCGCCTTCCGGTATGTGCGCCATCCTCTGTATCTGGGCTGCCTCCTGGCTTACCTTGGCTGGCCTTCTCCACCGTGTCTTTGTGCTCCCTTGTGCTGCTGGTCGGAATATTCGTGTTCTACAACTACATCGCCGGCTACGAAGAGAAACTGCTGGAGATGCGGTTTGGCGACCAGTTTCGCGACTATCGCCGAAGGACAGGCAAGTGGTTCCCTAGGGTACGGAAACCCGTCGCGCCTTCGTAAGCCCGAAGACGTCCTTCGGTACGGTCTACCGCCAGCGCCGTCTCATCACAGACCCAGCTTGGCTGCCACCCGGCGGCCGTAGTCTTCATCGAGCCGGAAAAGTGAGCCGCCTGCTCCTGCTGTAGCTCCCGGCCGGCCTGCCCGAATGAACGGCATCCGCCTTAAGAAAGCGGTCTTTCTTCAAATAATTGAAAACTAAACGGTCACATTGACAGAGGTTTTCTTCCGTCTCTATTATGGAATTCAGCCCGGAATCCAAAGCCGGGCGCCTCCAAGAGAACATCCATATGATCAAAGTTGATGGTTTGACCAAGCGGTATGCGCGCACGGTCGCCGTCGATGATATCTCATTTTTCGTCGACAAAGGCCGTATCGTAGGGTTCCTCGGCCCAAACGGCGCGGGCAAAACGACCACCATGCGGATCCTCACCTGCTTTCTGCCGCCCACGGCCGGGCAGGTTGAGGTGGCCGGCTTCGACGTGCTCAAACAGCCACTAGAGGTGAAAAAACGTATCGGCTACCTGCCGGAATCGCCGCCTCTTTATCCGGAAATGGAGGTGGTCGAATACCTGACCTTTGTGGCCCGCCTTAAAGGCATCCCGCGTTCGGCGGTTCGGCAAAGAGTTGATGAAGCGATTGAAAAATGCGCTTTGGGAGACGTCCGGAAAACTCTCCAGAGCAAGCTTTCCAAAGGTTACCGCCAGCGAGTGGGGCTGGCGCAGGCGCTGCTGCACAATCCGGACGTACTGATTCTGGATGAGCCCACGGCGGGACTGGATCCCAAGCAGATCATCGAGACGCGGCAGTTGATCAAGCAACTGGCCGGCGAGCACACCATTATTCTGAGCACCCACATCCTACCCGAAGTGGAGCAGACCTGCCAGCAGGTGATCATCATCAACAAAGGGAAGCTGGTGGCCACGGATTCGGTAGACAACCTTACGCACCGGCTGCGCGGCAGCGAAGCAGTGGCCGTCGAGGTCGAAGGTCGCGATGGGGCGCTCGATCCGGCGCAAGTTCGCAAGCGCCTGGAGCAGGTGCCGGGCGTCAGCCGGGTGCTGGACCGGGCTTCCGACGGGCGGCGCGCTTCGTTCGAAGTCGAAAGCCTGGAAGGTAAGGCGATCCGGGCGGAAATTGCTCGGGCTGTGGTCGAGGCCGGCTGGAACCTGCTCGAATTACGGCCGGTGGCCTTCAGCCTGGAAGAGATATTCCTGCAACTGACGGCTTCCGAAGATGAAGAAACGGCCGGCGGAGGTGAAAAGTGAAAAACATCTGGGTGATCTACTGCAAGGAACTGAAAAGCTACTTCGCTTCGCCCATCGCTTATTTGTTGATGGCCGCGTTTGCTTTGATTTTCGGCTATTTCTTCTATGCGGCCACGGCCATCTTTGTCACCCGGGGCCTGGAAATGCAGATGATGGGCCGCGGTTATCCGATGGACATGAACGAGTGGATCGTGCGCCCGCTATTAATGAACGTCAGTGTAATCGCCCTGTTCCTGGTGCCGATGCTGACTATGCGGCTGTTCGCCGAGGAGAAGCGTTCGGGGACCATCGAGCTGCTGATGACTTCGCCGGTGCGCGACCTGGAGATCATCCTGGGCAAATGGCTGGCGGCCGAGACGATGCTGGCCGCGATTCTGGGCTTTTCGGCATTAAACCTGACTTTCTTGTTCATTCACGGCAAGCCTGACTGGCGCCCGATTCTGGTGGGATACCTGGGGCTGCTGCTGCAAGGAGGGGGATTGCTGGCTGTCGGCGCCTTTATTTCGACGACCACCCGGAACCAGATCATAGCAGGAGGCGCGACCTTCGCCGCTTGCCTGCTGCTGTGGGTGCTCGACTGGGTTACGGCTTACGAAACCGCAACCTGGGCCAAGGTGGTGGCCTATTTGTCGGTGGTCACGCACTTCGAGCCCTTCGCCAAAGGAGTGCTGGACACCAAAGACGTGGTCTTCTACCTATCGGTGATCTTCTTCGGCCTGTTCTTGACGGCGCGCAGCATGGAATCGCTGCGCTGGAGGGCTTAAGCAATGAAATTCAACTGGCTGCGAACGCGACAGACTAAATACTCGGCCTACGTTACCGCCTACCTCTTGGTGGTTCTGGCTGTTCTTTCGGCGGTCAACTGGCTGGCCAACCGGCACAACAAATCCTTCGACTCAACAGCCAACAAACGCTTCAGCCTCTCCGACCAGACCATAAAGGTCGTCAAGAATCTGAAACAGCCCGTGCGCATCAGCTACTACGACCGCACCAGCCAGTTCGCCTCGGCGCGGGATCTGTTGGATCGCTACGACAATCTTTCACCGCAGCTTTCGGTTGAATACGTTGACCCCGACAAGAAGCCGCAGGTAGCCAAGTCGGCGGGCGTGCGCACCTACGGCACAATTTTCGTCGAAGCCAACGGCAAAAAGGAAGAGGCCAAGAGTCTCACCGAGGAAGAGGTAACCGGAGCGCTGATCCGGGCGCTGAAGGGCGGACAGCGAACGGCCTGTCTGGTCACCGGCAGCGGCGAACACAGTCCGGACGACACCGAGCGAACGAGCTACTCCAATCTGAAAGACCTACTTGAGCGCAGCAATTACAAAACCCAAACCATATCGCTTCTGGAAAAGCCCGAGGTGCCGAAGGAATGCACCGTGCTGATCGTGGGCGGGCCGCGGTACGATTACGTGGAGCCGGCGGTAAAGGCTATTCAGAGCTATGTCGAATCGGGCGGGCGGGCGCTGCTGATGCTGGATCCGCCGCTTAAGCTGGGCAAAGAGGAGGTTTCCGACAACGCCCTTCTGCTCAAGGCTCTGGAGAGCTGGGGCGTAACGTTGGAGCGCAACCTGGTGCTTGACACCAGCGGCATCGGCCAATTGTTCGGCCTGGGCCCCGAGGTTCCGCTGGTCACCTCCTATGAGTCGCATCCCATCGTGCGCGAAATGCGATCAATCGCCACCGCATTCCCGGTGGCGCGTAGCCTGGAGGTGAAGAGCACCGACAAGACCACCGTTGAAAAACTCTTCTCCACCTCCTCAAACAGCTACGCCACGACCACACTGAATTCGTCATCCATACGGCTGAATCCTGCCACGGACAAGAAGGGTCCTTTCGCACTGGCGGCTGCCGGAACCTACAAGACCGGTCAGGAGGGAGCCCAGGGGCGCTTCGTCGTAGTCGGCTCGTCCGACTGGGTGGCCAACTATATTCTGGGTTTCAACGGGAACCGCGATCTGTTCATGAACATGATGAACTGGCTGAGTTCGGACGAAGATCTGATCTCGATCCGTCCTAAGGAGCCCGAGGACCGCCGGCTGAACATGAACCGCCGGCAGATGGCGGTCGTTTTCTACACCAGCGTCATAGGGCTGCCGCTGCTGGTGGTGGCGGCCGGCCTGGGGGTGTGGTGGCGCCGGAGGTAGCACATGCGGGTGCGCGGTCTTGTTCTGGCGCTAGTGGTGCTAGCCGCGCTCGCCGGCGGCATCTACTGGTCGGTGCGCGCAAAAAAGGAGCAGGCGGCCAAACCATCGCCTGAGACTCCGGAAATTCTGAACATCCCGGCTGATCAGTTCACGCGGTTCGAGCTGCGCCGGCGGGATGAAGAACCTGTTCTCCTTGAAAAGGCTTCTAACGGCCGATGGGAGATGACCTCCGGTCCCAAATGGCCCGTAGATCAGGATACGGCTGAAAGCATCGCCCGGACACTTTCTTCGCTCACTGCGTCGCGCCTGGTCGAAGAGAAGGCTGAGAACCTGGAGGAGTTCGGACTGGCCAAGCCGGCGGTTGAGCTTGTCTTCACCACTAAAGACGGGAAGACGCGCAAACTACTTATCGGTGACGAGAGCCCGGCCGGCAGCGGTAGTTTCGTCAAGCTGGAGGACGACGCTCGGGTGTTCATCATCGCTCCCTACAACAAGGCCAGTTTGGACCGAACGGCGCGGGAGCTGCGTGACAAGCGCTTGTTAACCTTCGACCCGGACAAGCTCAGCCGGCTGGAGCTGACAGCCAAGGGCCAGACCATCGAATTCGGAAAGAACGCGCGTAATGAATGGCAGATCATCCGGCCACGGCCGCTACGGGCTGATGCGAGCACGGTGGAGGATCTGATCCGCCGCCTCCAGGACGCGCGGATGGATATTTATACAACCGAAGAGGATGACAAGAAAGCTTCGGCGGCTTTTGCAAGGACCCCGCTCACAGCTCTGGCGCGAGTAACTGATGCCGCGGGCACGCAACAATTGGAAGTGCGCTGCGATAAGGACCGGAACTGCTACGGCAAAAGCAGCGTGGTAGAGGGCGTGCACAAGGTGGAGAGTTACCTGGCCGACAGCATGGACAAACGCCTAGACGATTTTCGCAACAAGCGGCTGTTCGACTTCGGTTTCAGCGAACCAAGCTCGGTGGAGATCCGAGACGGCGAGAAGCGGGCCGTCTATCGCAAAGAGCCGGACCGCTGGATGCAGGACTCGACTCAAGTTGATGCTTCCGCCGTGAATACGCTGGTCGACCGGCTACGGATGCTCACCGCCACTCGTTTTGCCGAGAGCGGCTTTACGACGCCGGTCTTTGAAGCCACGGTTACTTCGGACAGCGGCAAGCGCGTCGAGAAAGTTCTCATTTCGCGCGCCGGAGACCGCTGCTACGGACGCCGGGAGGGCGAGCCGTCCATCTATGAGCTGGATCCAAAATCCCTGGAAGAGCTGCAAAAAGCCTTTGCGGACATAAGACCTTATCAGCCGCAGCAGGCGGGCAAAGAGAAAAAAAAGTAATCAGCTTGCGAGCTCGGGGATGTCGACCACCCGGGCCTGGCGCCAGAGCCGTTCCAGATCGTAGTAAAGGCGGGCCCGTTCGCTGAAAATGTGCACGATGAAATCGCCGTAATCGGCCAGTATCCACTCGGCGTTCTCATAACCTTCCAGGCTGATCGGCAGTGAGCCGAGTTTCTTGAGCCGCAGGCCGACCTCGTCGCTGATGCTTTGGATCTGGCGCGAGTTGGATCCTGTACAGATGATGAAGTAGTCGGTAAAGGAGGTAACTCCTCGTAGATCGAGCACGCGTATGTCGGTGGCCTTTTTGGATTCTGCGGCACGAACCGCCTCTAGCCAGAGTTCGCCTGTCGGAGCGGCCGGTTTAGAGATAGATGCTGCCTTCCTCAGATGTTCACCCCCCGTTGGTATCGTACTACAATCTTAGCCGTGGAAAGACCCTAGAATCATGACTTCCTCCCCATCCATTCTCATTTCGGAAGCGCAAATCCAAGCCCGCATACGTGAGCTGGGCGCCGCCATAGACGCCGATTATCCCGAGGGTCCCCTGTATCTTATCTGCATTCTCAAAGGCGCCTGTTTTTTTCTGGCGGACCTGGCGCGGGCCATCCGCCGCCCGGTGCGAATCGATTTCATCGGCATCGCCAGCTACGGGGCCCACAAAAAAAGCTCGGGCGAGGTGCGCCTGACCAAGGACCTGGATATTTCAATCGAAGGCGCCGACGTGCTGATTGTCGAGGACATTGTCGACAGCGGCATAACCCTCAACTATCTGGTGCACGTGCTCGAGCAGCGCAGCCCGCGCTCGGTGCGCATCGCCGCGCTGCTTGACAAACCGGAGCGCCGCATTAGACCCGTGCGGGTGGACTACGTCGGCTTTCAGATCCCCGACAAATTCGTAGTCGGCTACGGCCTGGACTTCGCCGAGGACTACCGCAACCTCCGCGACATATGCGTGCTCGACTAGCGCGCCGTATCTACCAGCTCAAACCGTAGCCGAAAGGAAATTCCGGATTATACCGCTCGGCCGGAAGATGCTTATTCAAAGGCAACTGAGCATTAGAGCGCGGCCAGGAAAACGAAAGTTTTCCGACCGGCTTGAAATCCCCGAACAAAACGTCGGTTACGCCCTGGCCTTCGGTGCCCGGCAGCCAGGCGGCCACAATGGCGTCGGCCAGCGTGAGTACTTCGCCCAGAATCATAGGACGGCCCGAAATCAGCACCACCACCACGGGCAAGCCGGCCTGATTCAGATTGCGGACTGCGGCCACGTCTTCAGGCGCTAGGGAAAGGTCGGCTGTATCTCCTTCACCCTCGGCGTACGGTTTTTCGCCGATTACGGCCACTCCGACCGTGGCTCCTGCAGCCCCGCTCCCATCCGGCGAGAAGGTCACCTGAGTCTGCTTTGAAACTGCGCTGCGTATAGCGGCCAGGATGGTGGTTCCGCCGGGGGTCACGTTGCCGCTCTTGCCCTGCCAGTCAATGGTCCAACCGCCGCACTGGTTGCCCAGGTCGTCGGCGCTTTTTCCGGCGACGTGTATGCGAGCTGCGGTTTTTGAAAGCGGCAAAACCTTGTTTTCGTTTTTAAGCAACACCAGAGATTCCCGCACCGCCTGGCGCGCCACCGCGCGTCGCTCGGCGGATCCGAAGTTCTTGTGCAGGCTTCGATCGGCCAGTTGCGAGCGGTTTTTGTCCATCAGCCCAAGCGCAAACTTAACGCGCAGAATGCGGGTTACGGCGTCGTCGATGCGGCTCATGGGGACGCAGCCTTCTTGCACCAGTTCCTTCAAATACTGAATGAAGGCCTTATAGTTTTTGGGCACCATGGCCATGTCCATACCGGCATTGATTGAAATTTCGATCGAAGTCTTATAGTCGCCGGGACGGATCTGGTCGATCGCATTGTAATCGGAGATCAGGAATCCCTCAAAACCAAGTTCCTCTTTAAGGATCTCGGTCAGTAAGCGGCGGCTGGCCGAGCACTTAACTCCGTTCCAACTGCTGTAGGAGGGCATGATCGTCGCCACGCCGGCGCGAACGGCGGTGACGTATCCGGGCAGATGTATGCGGCGCAGAGTCTGCTCGTCGACGCGCGTGTCCCCCTGGTCCAGGCGCCCGCGGCCCTTACGCGCATTCGGATCGAAAGTGGTTCCGCCGTCGCCCACGTAGTGCTTGGCGCAAGCCGCTATCGAAAGCGGGCTGCTGAGGTTTATCCCCTGCAAGCCGCGAACGGCGGCGGCGCCCAGTTCAGCCACCACGGCCGGATCCTCGGAAAATCCCTCGTAGGTCCGCCCCCAACGTATGTCCTGGGGAACCGCCACGCAGGGAGCAAAGGTCCACTGGATGCCGGTGGCGCGAACCTCTTCGGCGGTGATTCTGGCGATCTTCTCAACCAGAGCGGGGTTACGGGTGCAGCCCAGCCCTATGTTATGCGGAAAGATCACGGCGCCAAGCACGTTGTTATGGCCATGAACTGCATCTATGCCGTAGAGTATTGGGATTCCGAGCCTGGTTTTGAGAGCGTGCTGTTGCAGGCGATCGTACATATCGGTCCAGTTTTGCAGGCTGTTGCCTTCTTTGGGATCGGACGTCCCCCCGCTTAATACCGAACCAATGAAATAGGTTTCAATATCGCTTAGGTCCTGGATGAACTCCTGGTCCGGCTGAGTCATCTGGCCGATCTTTTCCTCCAGGGTCATCTTGGCCAAAAGCGGCTTGATTTGGGGGTCGTAGGAAGAGAGCGGCCGGGGACCGGCGCTTTGCGAAGAAGCTAAAACAATAGTCAGAGCAGCCGTGCACAAGCTCGCGGCGATCAGAACGACAAAAAGTTTTCTCATTCGTACCTCCGGGCAACGAACCAGTTTACCGCGGCTTCTATTTCTATAATGAAGCGATGGGCTTAATTGAGTCTAAATACGAACCGGTCATCGGCCTGGAGGTTCATGTACAACTGGCTACGCGTACTAAGATTTTCTGCGGCTGTCCGACGGGTTTCGGAGCACCGCCCAACACGAATGTTTGTCCCGTATGCTTGGGGTTGCCGGGCGCGCTGCCGGTGTTGAACCGGAGGGCGGTGGAAATGGCGGCCGTGGCCGCTATGGCGCTCAACTGCCGCATCCGCCGGGTTTCGCGGTTGGCTCGAAAGAACTACTTTTATCCCGATTTGCCTAAGGGTTACCAGATTTCTCAATACGACGAGCCGCTGGCCGAGCATGGTTGGGTTGAAATCCGGCTGAATGGCGGCGTTAAGAAGATCGGCATCACGCGCGTACATATCGAAGACGACGCCGGCAAAAGCCTGCATGAAGGCTTTCCGGATTCGGACCGCTACAGCTACATAGATCTCAACCGTTGCGGGACGCCGCTGATCGAGATCGTGAGCGAACCCGATATGCGCAGCTCGGATGAGGCTTACGCCTATCTGACCGAGCTCAAGCAAGTGCTTCAGTATGTGGGCGTTTCCAGTTGCGATATGGAAAAGGGCCACTTGCGCTGCGACGCCAACGTGAGCGTAAGGCGGCGCGGCTCGGAAAAGTTCGGCACCAAGATTGAAGTAAAGAACCTAAATTCGTTTCGCTTTCTCAAGCAGGCACTGGATTACGAGATCGAGCGGCAGATCGAGGTCTTGGAAAGCGGCGGCGCGCTGGTGCAGGAGACGCGTCTGTTTGATCCGGAATCGGGCGAGACCGCCTCAATGCGCTCAAAAGAGCACGCGCACGATTACCGCTATTTCCCCGAGCCGGACCTGCTGCCGCTGGTGGTGAGCGACGCCTGGCTGGAGAGCCTGCGCCGGCAGATGCCGGAGCTGCCTGCGGCGCGTCGCGCGCGTTATATCAGCGAATACGGGCTGCGAGAATACGACGCCGAGGTGTTGACCCAGAGCCGTGAGCTGGGCGATTTCTTCGAGCGTGTGGCCGCCCGCTCGGGCGACGCCCGCAGCTCCGCCAACTGGGTTATGGGTGAGCTGGCCGGCGCCCTGAAAGCCGCAGGCAAGGAGATCGCCGAGTCTCCGGTCAGCGCCGAGAATCTGGGCGATTTGTTGAAGCTGGTAGCCGACGGCGAGATTTCGGGCAAGCTGGCCAAGGATGTTTTCGCCAAAATGTTTGAAAGCGGCCGGCCGGCCGCCGAAATCATCGAGCGAGAGGGGCTGCGGCAGATCAGCGACGCCGCGGCGCTAGAAAAAATCATCGATGAGGTGCTCGCGTCGAACCCCAAACAAGTGGAGCAGTATCGCAGCGGTAAGACTGCCGTTTTGAGTTACTTTGTCGGCCAGGTAATGAAGGCTACGCGCGGGCAGGCCAATCCCGCTGCGGTTAATGAGATTCTCCGCCGGAAGCTGGGCTGAGCGCCTCAACGTCCGGGGTTGGCGGCCATAAAATGGGCAATTTCGTCGACCTCTTCGGAGGTGAGCCTGAAATCAATGGCCGGCCGGATGCCCTCAAACTGCGCCCGGCTGCGCAGGCCCACAATGGCGGCGGTGACGGCAGGGTGGCGCAGCGTCCAGGCGATGGCCACCACACCCGGCGATACGCCGTGACGGTCGCCGATCGAGCGCAGCAGCTCGACCAGCCGCAGGTTGCGCGAAAGCAAAGGATCCTGGAAATGCGGCGTGCGCGGCCGGAAATCATCCGGAGGCATGGCGGCTATGCGCTCGCGCGTCATGGCGCCGCTCAGCAGGCCGGACTTCATCGGCGAGTAGACGATGACTCCGATGTTGTGCTCCAGGCAATAGGGCAACTCCTCCCGCTCGATTTCGGGAGAAACAATCGAGTAGGGCGGCTGCAGCGAGGTGATCGGGGCGATGCGCCGAGCGCGTTCCATCTGGCTGCGGTTGAAATTGGAAACGCCGATCCAGCGGACTTTGCCTTCCCGCTGCAACTCGGCCATGGTTTGCCAGCCTTCCTCAATATCCTGATCCGGTTCCGGCCAGTGGATCTGGTAGAGGTCGATGACCTCGACCTTGAGGCGCCGTAGACTGTCCTCGACTTCGCGGCGTATAGAGTCCCGCTTGAGGCATCCTCCGATTCGCCCCTCGGAGTCCCAAACCCGTTCGCACTTGGTGAATATGTAGGGGCGGTTGGAGCGCCCTTCTAAAGCCCGGGCTACAACTTCCTCGGAGTGGCCCAGGCCGTAGACGGCGGCCGTGTCGATCCAGTTTATTCCGGCATCGAGGGCGGCGTGGATGGCTTCAATCGAATCCCGGTCGTCCTGCGGTCCCCAGGCGAACTTCCAGCCGCCTCCGCCCATTGCCCAGGCTCCAATGCCAATGGGCGTAATCCACATGTCGCTGTTGCCAAGCTGCTTTTTTGGAATCATTCGTGGTGTCCTCGCATGTGTTTTACATCTTAGGGTAATGCATCCGCCGGCTGAACGAAAAATTTTGAAAAAATCTTGCGAAACAGCCACGGGTTGCGTCATATTGGAATCTGGTTGGATCGATCATGTAGAGCACACCGTAGCTGGCCGCTAGACGAAAGACGTCCAGGGTGTGCTCCGGACGCCCTCGGGCGATGGACGTTTTTCGATGGCGGAGAATCTCCTTTACCTAACCGAGCTGGTTGGCCTTAAAGTCTATGATACGCGCAGCCGCCGTATCGGGCGTGTAAGGGACGCCGCTCTGGTTCCATTGATCGATTCTTCCAGGGTGGACCGTTTTCTGGTGGGAGGCGGCTGGGCTTGGCTAACGGTCCGCTACGACCAGGTGCGTTCAATTTCGCTCGACGGCATCTACCTTCAGGACGAGCTGCTCACGCCGTATCATTCCGATGAGTACATGCTGCGGCTGGTCCGCGACCTGCTCGATCAGCAGATCATCGATGTCAGCGGGCGCAAGGTGGTGCGCGTAACCGACGTCACTTTTACCGTCAGCCGGGAGGACGGCCGCGACGTGCTGCGGGTTCTGGAGGTGGATATCGGCCTGCGCAGCGTGCTGCGCCGGCTGTGCCAGGGGATTATACCGCCGCGCTGGGTGCGCCGCATCCAGCAGCGGATCCCCCCAAATTCCATACGCTGGGAGTTTTGCAACATAGTCGAGGCCGATCCCCAGCGGCGGCTGCGTCTGAACATCTCGCACGCCGCACTGGAAAAACTGCACCCGGCCGATCTGGCCGACATCGTCGAGGAGCTCGGTCCCGAAGATCGAGAGGCTATCCTGAGCGCCATCGACAGCGAGGTGGCGGCCGAAACGCTGTCCGAAGTGGATCCCAAGATGCAGGTAAGCATATTGGAAAGCCTGGATGCGGAAAAAGCCGCAGACATCGTCGAGGAGATGGCTCCCGATGAAGCCGCCGACCTGCTGGCCGAGCTGGAAGAAGAGGCATCGGCCGAAATACTCCAGGAAATGGAGACCGAGCCGAAGGCCGAAATCCAAGAATTGCTGGAGTTCAAGGAAGATAGCGCCGGCGGCCTTATGAATACCGAGTATGTAGCCCTCTCGGAGCGGGCCACGGTGGCGGACGCCGTAACCGCGTTGAAGGGAAACGAAGAGCTGCTGGAGAGCTTGAACACAATCTTCCTTGTGGACGAGGAAGGCCGGTTCAAGGGAGCTGTTCCCGTAGCGCGCTTGTTTATATATCCGGAGAGCACCGAGCTGCGGGCGCTGGCCGGAGAACCGTTGATCCGGGTGAACGTCAATGAGCGCCAGAAGCGGGTTATCGAGCTTTTTGACAAATACAACCTGCTGGCGTTGCCGGTAGTCGACGACGACGATCGGCTGGCCGGTGTGATCACGGCCGACGACGTCATTTCCGTATTGCGGGAGAAATAAAAATGAACGGTGATCCTGATGCTGAAACGATTGCGCTACCACATTGCCGTGTTCTTCTCGGTTATTGGGCCGGGCTTTATCACCGCCATGGTGGACAACGACGCCGGCGGCATCTATACCTACTCGCAGGCGGGCGCCCGCTGGGGCTACTTGCCGCTGTGGACCTTGCTGCCGATTACCGTCCTGCTCATCGTCACCCAGGAAATGTGCTCCCGCATGGGGGCGGTTACAGGCAAGGGACTCTCCGATCTGATTCGTGAGGAATTCGGCCTGCGGCCTACCTTCCTCATGATGACCGCGCTGGTGTTCACCAACCTGACCAACGTCATGGCCAATTTCGCCGGTATAGCCTCTTCGCTGGAGCTATTTCACATCAGCCGTTACATCTCTGTGCCGGTAGGAGCGGTGGCGGTCTGGTTGCTGGTGGTCAAGGGAACCTACCGCAGCGTTGAGAGGGTTTTTCTGTTCGCCTGCGCTATTTATGTTTGCTACATCATCTCGGGGATTATGGTGCGGCCGAACTGGACCGAGGCGGCCATCTACAGCGTTCGCCCGGTGCTGATGCTCGATCCGGCCTACATCACGATAGTAATCGGGTTAGTGGGAACTTCCATTGCACCCTGGATGCAGTTTTACCTTCAGGCGGCGGTGGTTGAAAAAGGAATAACCGCCAAAGAGTACGCCGAGAGCCGTATCGAGGTGATTGTCGGCTGCATCGCTATGACCGTTATAGCCTTCTTCATTATCGTGGCCTGCGCCGGCGCCATCTGGACGGTTGCGCCGCGCGACATCAAGGACGCAGCCGATGCCGCGCTCGGCCTAAAGCCGTTCGGCGAGTATGCCTTTCTGCTGTTTGCCGCGGGTTTGTTCAACGCTTCGCTGTTTGCCGCCTGCATCCTGCCGCTTTCGACAGCCTACACGGTGTGCGAGGGCCTGGGGTTTGAATCGGGCGTGAACCGCAGCTTTCGCGAAGCCCCCATCTTTTACTGGCTTTTCACGCTGCTGATCGTAATCGGCGCCGGCGTGGTGCTCATGCCCAATCTGCCGCTGGTGACCGTGATTCTGCTTTCGCAGGTGATCAACGGTGTGCTGCTGCCTTTCGTGCTGATCTTCATGATCCTGCTGGTCAACCGCGAGGGGCTGATGGGTGAGTGGAAAAATTCCCGGGCCTACAACGCCATCGCCTGGCTGGCGGTGGTGATTCTGATCGGCATGACGCTGGCTCTGGTGGGCATCACGCTGCGCGATCTATTGGCCGCCTGAAAGGCGCTCCAGCGACAGGTCGCGCCGCAGCGCCTGCTAAACTGTACTTGAAATGGATAGGCGCATCATCATTTCCATGCTGGCGATTTTGCCTCTCCTTTTGGGCCAGCCACAGCGTAAACCGCGTCGTACCGCGAAGATCGAAGTCGTGGAAATACGGGCCGGACGCGAGCGTAAACAGATCACCTTCGACGGCAAGATCCGCAACAGCGGTACAGAGCCGCTCGGGCGGCTCATACTGCTGTTTGACTTGCTGGATGCCGACCGCAAAACTATATCCCGGCGGCGCGGCCCCATCGATCAGGAGATTCTCGGGCCGGGGGAGGAAAGCGAATTTCATTTTTACGTGCCCGACCACGCCCGGGCGGTGGAGGTGCAGATCGCCGCCGAGCAGCGCGGCATGGAGATCGATGTTGAAAAAGCCGGTCCTTATCCTATCGATTGACTAGTCTTTTGCGTAAACGCCGATGCAAGCACGCATACAACCTGCCGCCAGACTAAGAGGCGCCTTACGGTTGCCCGGAGACAAATCTATTTCGCATCGCTACGCCATCGTGGCGGCCGTCGCCGAGGGAACCAGCCGGATAGAGAATTATGCAACCGGCGCCGATTGTCGCTCGACGCTGGAATGCCTGCGCGCTCTGGGCGTGGAAATAACCGCCGAGGGAAGTACGGTGCAGATTTCCGGACGCGGACTGGATGGCCTGCAAGCGCCTTCCGGCGATCTTGACGCAGGCAACTCCGGTTCGACCATGCGCATGCTGGCCGGTATTCTGGCCGGCAATCCGTTCACAAGCCGTATCAAGGGCGACGATTCGCTCTCCAGACGGCCGATGGACCGGATTATTATTCCGCTTCGCAAGATGGGCGCATCGGTTGAGGCCCGCGAAGGGCGATTCCCTCCGATCGAGATTCACGGCGGCAGACTGCGCGCCATTGATTATGAGCTGCCGGTGCCGAGCGCCCAAGTCAAATCCTGCGTGCTCTTCGCCGGGCTTTATGCCGAGGGCATTACGACGGTGCGCGAACCGGTCGTCACGCGCGACCACACCGAGATTGCGCTTCGGGAATTTGGCGCCTCGATCGACAAAAGCGGCGGCGTAATCCGGCTGGAAGGACGCCCACGCCTTTCGGCCCGCAATTTGACGGCGCCGAGCGATCTCTCCTCGGCGGCTTTCTTCCTGGTGGCGGCTCTGTTAATCCCGGATTCGGAGCTGTTGCTGGAGGGCGTTGGATTGAACCCCACGCGCGCCGCCTTACTGGATTTCCTGGTCGCCATGGGAGCGGATTTGCGAATACAAAATTTGAGCAGCCTGAACGGAGAGCTGGCCGGGGATATTGTAGTACGTCATTCGCCGGTGCGCGGAGGCGTGATTGAGAAGGCGTTGTCAGCCGCATTGATTGACGAAATACCCATCCTGGCCGTGCTCGGAGCGGCCAGCCAGGAAGGCTTGCTGGTGCGCGACGCCCGTGAACTACGGCTCAAGGAGACAGACCGCATCGCCACGGTGGCCGAGAATCTTAGGCGGATGGGGGTCGCCATCGAGGTCCGCGAAGACGGCTTTCAGGTGCCGGGCAGGCAAAAGTTCCACGCCGCCACGCTCGATTCATACGGGGATCACCGTATCGCTATGGCGTTCGCCGTAGCCGCACTTGCGGCCGGCGGCGAGAGCATTATCGAAGGCGCCGAAGCCGCCAGCGTCTCCTTCCCGGAATTTTTCGACACGCTGAAGCGCCTGGCGCAGTGAGTTCCGAGCGCCGAATCAAGGGCGAACAGCCAGCATCAGGCTCGAGGGAGCCTTCTCTAAACTGACCATACGAATCTCTCGGAAGCCGGCCTGCTCAAGCCAGGCGCGATATTCCAGCTCACTATAGGAGGCCCCGGCCTCGGTTCCCACCAGCATGTTCAAGCTGAACAGCGCACCCTCGCGCGGAGCAGTTTTGTCGGCATTAAGAATGAAATCTTGAACAGCCACCCGCCCGCCTGGAGCCAGAGCTGAAAATATGCGGCGAAAAAGATCCCGGTTTTCCTCAGGGCTGAGCATGTGGCAGATAGCGAACACCAAAACCAGATCGTAGCCCGTGCCGAACTGGTCGGCGCGCAAATCGCCCGCCCGGACTCGAATACGTCCTTCCAGCCCGGCTTCGCGTATGTAGCCTAGGGCGAGCGGGAGCACCTGCGGGCGGTCGAGGATCTCGGCCTCTAGCTGCGGATACTCCCGGGCAAAGGCTATGGAATATGCGCCGGAGCCGCCGCCTACATCTAGCAACCGCCGCACGTTCCTGGCATCTATGGCTTTTATAACCTCCGGAGCGCGCAGCAAAGCATTGCGATGCATAGCCGCTATGAAAGCTTCGGTCCATTCGGTTTCGGAGACATCTTGTCGGCGGCGCCAAACTGCTGTGCCGGCGCGCACCGCCGCGGTGAGTGTCGACCATCGCTCCCAGAGATTAACCGTATGCATCAGCCCGGCTCGCTGGCTGCCTGGACCGGCTAGATGCTCCGCCGTGGCCGGCGTGTTGTAGAAGATGTTCTCTCGTTTGGCAAGCGCACCGATGGCCGCCAGGGCATTCAGCAGCATCTCCGTAGCTCTGGGGTCTGCGCCGATGCGGCCGGCTACCTGGGACGCCGTTGCTCCATCTCCCACCGCAGAAAAGACGTCCAGTTCTATGGCCGTTAGCAGAACGCGACTCTCTTGGAAAGCCCGTGCGCGTTCCAGCAGCTCTTCAAAGGTCATACAGGCGGAAAGCCTCAGCCCACCGCCGGCAAAGCAGCGAGAGCCTTGGCGATCTCCTCGTCGGGATGCTCGAAATCCTGAAGCTTCCCCGCCAGATAATTATCGTAGGCTGAAAGGTCGAAGTGGCCGTGGCCGGTCAAGCAGAAAACGATCACTCTGGGCTTGCCTTCTTCGCGAGCGGCGATAGCTTCATCAATAGCGGCCTTTATGGCATGCGCCGATTCCGGAGCAGGCAGCACTCCTTCCAGTTGCGAAAACTTCACGGCGGCTTCAAACACCGGGTTCTGCGGGTAGGCTCGCGCTTCCAGATAGCCCAGATTCAGCAGATGGCTGAGCAGGGGCGCAGCGCCGTGATAGCGCAGGCCGCCGGCATGTATTCCAGCCGGAACGAAGTCATGTCCCAAGGTATACATCTTCAGCAGGGGCGTGCTTTTGGCCGTATCGCCGAAGTCGTAAACAAAAGAACCTTTGGTGAGGGTTGGGCAGGCCAAGGGTTCAACGGCCATCAGGCGTACCTTAGAGCCGGCCAGCTTATCCTCGAAGTAAGGCAGAACCAGCCCGCCGAAGCTGCTGCCACCTCCGAAGCAACCTATAATTACGTCCGGCTCTTCTCCTGCCAATTTCATCTGAAGCTTTAATTCCTGTCCTATAACTGTCTGATGTAGAAGAACATGGTTTAGCACGCTGCCAAGCGAATAATTGGTGTCACCATGCGTAGCGGCGTCTTCGACGGCTTCGCTTATGGCAATTCCAAGGCTGCCGGGGGAATCCGGATGCTCGGCAAGCACGGCGCGACCGGCGTTGGTTTTCGGGCTGGGGCTGGGAAAGACCTCTGCTCCCCAGGTGTTCATGAGCATGCGCCGGTAGGGCTTTTGCTCGTAGCTGACCCGCACCATGTAAACCGTGCACTCCAGCTCGAACATGCGGCAAGCCAGCGCCAGGGCGCTGCCCCACTGGCCGGCGCCGGTCTCGGTGGACAATCGGCGGATGCCGGCTTTTTTGTTGTAATAAGCCTGCGCAACGGCGGTGTTAGGTTTATGGCTGCCGGCGGGGCTGACGCCCTCATGCTTGTAGTAGATGTGCGCGGGCGTATCCAGGGCCGCTTCCAGGCGGCGCGCGCGGCACAACGGGGTCGGACGCCAGAGCCGGTAAACGTCCAGGACCTCGCCGGGTATGTCTATGACCGGCTGTTTGGAAAATTCTTGCTCCAGCAAGGACATGGGAAAGATTGCGGAAAGGGCTTCAGGACCAGCTGGCCGGCCGGTAGACGGGTCCAGCGGAGGTGCCAGCGGCTGCGGCAGTGAAGGCAGCACATTCACCCAGGTTGTTGGCAATTGGCTCTCATTCAGAAGAAAACGTATTGGTGTTGACACAGACCACTCCTCGAGATAAATCCAGATTCTACCAGACGGCGATGCCGTCCGTAACCGCTCGCTCAATGCCTGGCTCTATGAGCACCGGCGTATCGAAATTTTTTACGTGTTTTACGCCGCCCAGACGAGATCGTCTAGCGTCTTGGCCGTCAGGCCGATCGACGACGCCTGACGAAGAAAGGCGCGGCCAGCGCCCATGCAACCAGGAAAACGAAGATTGTCCCGATGATCAGCGTTACCATGGGGGTGTTGAACTGTTCCGGAATTGGAACCAGCCCTATGGCTAAGGCAATTACGGCGCTGGCCAGATGCCAGTACCAGGCTTTAGTGCCGGAACGGTAGAGCCAAAAAAGAGCCAGAATCGCTGCTGCCCCGTAAGCAATAATCACCCAAGTTGTCGTCATAATTGTTTCTCCACCTGAATTTTCAATTGTACTACTGGAACGCCGTTTGCAAGGAAAAATGCTGTCAAGGTGCAAAAGCCTTGATCGGCAAGCTAGTTGAGGAACCGGCATGGGAATTCTTACAGGGTTTGGAAGAAGAAATTGCACGGTTCGCGATGCCGGCGGCATTCCGGCGAGCTAGACTAATTGTAATGGCCCCGAGTGAGGCCGAGAGTTTTCTTTAAAACTGAAGTTGAGGCAGAAAAGGAGAGTAATTTCATGAAACGTACATTTGCGATTGTGCTGATGGCAGCCGTGGCGGGGGTTCTACTCATCGGCTCCGGATGCGCCACTAAGAAATATGTTCAGCAAACAGTCGCGCCCGTGCAGCAGCGGGTGGAACAGATCGAAAAGAAGAATAGCCAGCAGGACAACTCCATTGCGGAGCTGGAAAAGGGAGTAGCCCGCGCCGATGAGCGGGCCCAGGGGGCCGACAGCCGTGCAGGCGCCGCCGCCCGTGAGGCTGCCCGCGCCAATGAGCAGGCAGCCCTTGGAATTAAGGACGCTGCCAATGCGCGTACTCTGGCTGAGCAGGGTTTGTCCCGGGCAGGGCAGGTCGAAAAGAACCTCGGCGAACTTGATCGCAAGGTACAGAACCTGGATAACTACAAGCTGGTTATGACGGAGACCGTCCTTTTCGACTTGGGCATGGCCACGCTCAAGGACGAAGCCAAGCAACAACTGGACGCCGTCGCATCCAAAGTTGCTGGGTTGAAGTTCTACACCATCGAAGTTCAGGGCTTCACCGACTCGACGGGCGATCCGCAGACTAACCTGCGGCTGAGCCAGCGGCGCGCCGAGGCCGTGGTGCGCTACCTCACGCTTCAGGGCAAAGTGCCGCTGTTCCGCATCCAGACGATTGGTTACGGCGAAGAAAACCCGGCTGCCGACAACAAGACCCGTGACGGCCGGAAACAGAACCGCCGAGTTGAGGTTCGGGTTTACGCTCCGGCTCTATAAATGAAGGTTCACAGGCTTTTGCGCTGAAAAACTGCTCAGTGCGCCGCGTACGCTGCGCACGGAAGCTGCGGAAGTAAGTGAAGCAAATGGTTTCTGTTGCGCAACTTCTTTGGGGTACATTAACAGTGCAGGGGCCGAGAATTGACTGGGTAATTCTAGGCCGAATTGCCTAACGAATTTTACTGGCTAGTTCGCGCGCCAGTACTTCAGCGCGTTCGGCAAGGTTATTTGCACGGAGGAGGTCGCTTCGACGCGCCTCCTCCGCTTGTTTTATGAACATCCGAACCTGAGCGGCAAGCTCGGCCAGCTCGCGGGTAAGAGTCTTGCCGGCTATACTTGCCAGCAAGGCCTGAGCATTGTGAATTTTCTCGCTAACGCTTTGCTCCAGGCGCCGCTGCTCAGCGGGAGTTAGAAGCGGACGTAATTGTGGGGCCTGCCAGGCGGGACGGCCGGTTTCAACAGGTTGTGAAACGCGCGGCTCGGCTTGTGTCGGGCGGCGCGGAGGCGGCGGCAGGCTCACTCCGTCCGTCAGGCCCGGTGGCGGCGCGGCTTCAGGCGGCACGACCGCCAGCTCCGGAGGCGGCTCCAGTTCCGGCGGAGGCGGCGGAACCAGCGCCGGCAGGCTGATCTGCGCCGGCTTGGGAGCAGGCCGCGCTTTTCGCGCCGTGCGGCATCCCGCAAGCAGGAGAATAACAGCCACCAGCGCCGCAACCCAGCCTTTCCAGCTCATGTATGCATCTCCTTGACGGCGAGCGGCCGCTCGGCCAGCGGCAGACGTATCCAAAACGTTGTGCCCCGGCCGACTTCGCTAGTGAAATCTATCGTTCCGCCGTGCAACTGCACCACGCGGAAAGTCATCGCCAATCCAATTCCCGAGCCTTTTCCCTTCGTGGTGAAGTAAAGCTGAAAAATCTTATCGCGGATCTCGGCTGGGATGCCGGGTCCCTGGTCGGAGATTCGGACAATGCATTCTCCGCCGGAGATCTGTACGGAGATTTCCAGGCGCCCTCCGTTTGGCATAGCTTCAACCGCATTGACCACTACGTTCAACAAAGCCTGCTTGATGAGATCCCGGTCGGCGCGGAGAGGCAAAGGTGCTGAAGCCACATCAATAGTGACGTCGATGCCTTTTCCGGCAGCCTCTGGTTCAACCAGGCGGGTCACCTCCCCAGCTAGTTCTCTGGCGTCGAAAAGCGTGAAATTAAGCTCAACCGGCCGTGTGAAATCGAGGAATGTCTTAACCACCCGGTCCAGGCGCGTGATTTCGCTTGCGATCAAATCAATTTCCCGTTCCGTTTCCGGATCCTGGCCCTCGAGCCGGGCGCGCAACACTTCCAGATGCAAGGCTATTGCATTAAGAGGATTTTTTATCTCATGAGCCACGCCTCCGGTCAGCCGGCTTATGGCCGCCAGGCGCGCCGAGACGTCGAGCTGAGTGCTGATCTGCCGCCGTGTGTCTGCATCCCGAAGACTGACGAACGTACCCAAGCGTTCCCGCGCCGGGTAGCTCTCCAGAAACTCGACATTAACTTGCACCTGCCGGATATTGCCGCCATCAACCTTGATTCCGATCGGCAGATCGCGCAGCGGATGGCGCAAACCGACCGCGCTGACGATCGCTGCTCCCAACTCCGTCGAAGGCGGAAACAGCTCGCTCAGGTGGCGCCCCAGCATTTCCCAGCGGCCGCGCCCAAGCAGGTTTTCAGCAGCCCGTCCGGCCATAATGAGATGATCTTCCCGGTCGAACAGGAGCACCGCCTCCTCCAGCCGCTCTAAAAGCTGCTCGACGTTGCCGCGCAGCTCGAGCGCATCCTGCCGTGCGCCGCGAAACTGTTGTCCCAAGACCTGTAGCTTGTTCTCCAGAGCCGTGATTTCTTCCGGCTCGCGTTTTTCAGGCTGGCGCGGTACGAGCATTTCACCCTGGGCAATCCGATCGATCGCTTGGCTGACCCGGGCCAGAGGACGGAAAGCAAGATTGGATGCGAGTACGGCCAGCGCCGCAGCGGCCAGCAGTGAAAAAAAGGCTGCCGTCGCCAGGCGGCTTATAGCAGGTTCTAGAGTGCTGCGCACAAGCACGGTGGAATAGAGCACACGTATCCGGAACAGCGGCTGTTCGCCGGTTCCGACGGGCAAGACTACGGCGAAGTCTTCGCCCCCTCGGAGCACCTCGCGGAGCTGCCGCCAAGCGCCCTGGCTGCTCCAGGCCACCAGGCTTTGCACCTTCCGGGCAGGCTGTCCGGCCCGGGCTGGATTGGAGGAAGCCAACACTTCTCCCGATTCGTCGAGGATCTGAATCTCTATGATGGTTCTAGAGCTGGCCAGCATGTCGGCCAGCAGCCGAGGCAGCTCTTCATCCTGGCGGATCAGCTCAGCCCATTGCCGCGGCGCCAGAGGGCCGCTGGCGGCGGGCTGGACGGCAGAGGCTCGGCGATTAAGGTGCTGCACCAAAAGAGTCTGTACCTGAAGAGTGGTGGATGTTGCGCGCTCGGCGAGATCTTCGAACTTGGCCGAAGCGAGGCTGTACAGGTTCAGCAGCGAAAGCGTCGCCACCAGGGCCAGCGCAAGCCCCACAATCAGTAATCTCAGCCTAGTTTTCAGAGACATTCCGGCTTTCCCTCAAGCCTCCGCCTCTGCGGTGGCGCCGTATTCCTTCAGCTTGTTGTGCAGGGTCTTCAGGCTGATTCCAAGGATTTCAGCCGCTCTAGTTTTATTGTTGTTGGTGTATTCGAGCGTCTTGAATATCAGGGCGCGTTCAGCTTCATCCACCGTGGCGCCGACCTTAAGCTCCACCACCCCGGGCGTACGGCTCTCGATGCGAGTGGCAGTAGCAGGAGCCGCAAAAAACTGAGGCGACAGGTGCTCCGGGCGGATGGCGCCTTCTCCGGCCAGAATCACCGCTCTTTCCAGAACATTTCTCAGCTCACGTACGTTTCCCGGCCAGGACCATTCGTTGAACAGCGCCATAACGGCCGGGTCGATCTCGGTGACCTTCGAGCCGTGTTTGCGGTTCAGATCCGCCAGCAGAGCCTCGCAAAGCAGCGGAATATCTTCCTTGCGCGAACGCAGCGCGGGCAAATGGAGGCGGAAAACATTGATGCGATAGTACAAATCCTCCCGGACTTGTTTCTTTTCGACCGCTTCCTCCAGGTTACGGTTGGTGGAGGCGATCACGCGCACATCCACCTGTATCTCGTTTTTGGCTCCGAGCCGCCTTACCCGGGAATCCTCCAGAACACGCAGCAGTTTGGCCTGTGTGGGCAAGGGCATGTCGCCGATTTCATCGAGCAGCAGCGTACCTCCGTGGGCAAGTTCAAAGCATCCTGCGCGGCGCTCAACCGCGCCTGTGAAGGCGCCCTTCTCGTGTCCGAAAAGTTCGCTTTCCATCAATGTCTCAGGCAGCGCAGCGCAGTTTACAGCAATGAAAGGACCGTCGCGGCGCGGGCTTAGACGGTGAATGGTGCGCGCGGCCAACTCTTTGCCGGTGCCGCTTTCGCCGGTAATCAAGACCACCGCCCGGCTTGGTGCAACCTGCTGGATTAGCGAGAAAACCTGCTGCATGGCGGGTGAACGGCCAGTCAGCTCGCCCAGCACACCCTGATAGCTCAACTGGCGGTTCAACCGCTCGGTTTCGGCGGCCAAGCGGCTTTGGCGGGCGGCGCGTTCCAGCAGCGTGCGAAGGGCGCGGGGCTGGATGGGTTTTTCCATGAACCAGAAAGCGCCCAGGTCGTGAATGGTGGAGATGGCGGTCTCCAGGCTTCCGAAGGCAGTCAGCACTATGGCTAGCGGACCTCCGCCCTGGGCATTAAGCCGCCGCAGCAGTTCTGCGCCGTCCATGCCGGGCATCATCAGGTCCGTCACCAGGATTTGCGCGGGAAAGACAGCCAGCTTTTCCAAGGCATCTTCGCCGTTGGAGGCGGTCTCGGTTATGTAACCCCAGGCGCCGATCATGCCGGCCAAGCCGGTGCGCTGGTTTTCCTCGTCGTCGACAATGAGAACGCGGACCGCTTCGGCAGCCTTCATAGTTCCCATGCGCGTATTGTATCGCGGGCGAGTTTTTCGAGACTGCTTTGGGTTCGGACACGGGGTCAACGCACAGGATCAAGTTGTGCTCGAGGCGCCACCGGTGGTCGGCGCTATAGAAAAACATCCATACGGCTTAATGCCCCTGCGCCTCAAGATAGCGCTCGACCTCGATGGCGGCCATGCAACCGGCGCCGGCGGCGGTGATCGCCTGCCGGTAGCGGCGGTCCTGCACGTCGCCGGCTACAAACACGCCTTCCACGCTGGTTCGTGCGCCTCCGGGCGAGACTATGTAGCCGTCAGGATCGAGTTCTATCTGACCACGAAAGATGGCGGTATTCGGAACATGTCCGATGGCCAGGAAGAAGCCGTCTACCGCCTGCTCCCAGGTGCGCCCGTCTCGGACGTTGCGCAAACGGACTCCTGTAACTTCGCCCTTTTCGACATCGAAGATTTCTTCGACCACCGTGCTGGTGAGCCATTTAATCTTGGGATTGGCGCGGGCGCGCTCGAGCATGATCTTAGATGCGCGGAATTCCTCACGGCGGTGGACTATGGTCACCTCCGATGCGAACCGAGTCAGGAAGATAGCTTCCTCCATGGCCGAATCGCCGCCGCCCACGACCATGGTCTTCTTGCCCCGGTAAAAGAAACCATCGCAGGTGGCGCAAGAGCTTACGCCGTGTCCAATCAGCTTCTGCTCGGAGGGCAAGCCCAGCCAGCGGGCGCTAGCGCCTGTAGCTATGATTAGTGTGCGCGTTTCCACCCACTCGCCTTCAATGTTCAGACGGAAAGGATGCACGCCCAGTTGAACCTCGGTGGCTGATCCTTGTCGGTATTCAGCCCCGAATTTTTCAGCCTGCCGCCGTATGTTTTCCACCAGTTCGGGGCCCTGGATTCCCTCGGGGAAGCCGGGGAAGTTTTCAACCATAGTGGTAAGCGATAACTGGCCGCCCGGCTCGTGTCCTGCAATTACCAGCGGTTGAAGGTTTGCACGGGCCGTGTAAAGCGCGGCGGTGTTGCCGGCGCAGCCTGATCCTAGAATTACTACCTTACGCAGATTGCTCATGGTGTCGTTCTTCCATGCTAGCGCAGCAAAACCTGCATCAGCTGCGAAGCTTCTGCATCTACTTAGTATGATGCCCTTAATTATGATGCCTTTAATCTGGCTGCTGCTTGCGGCAATCCCAGCCGCGCCTGCTGAGCCGGCGGTCGTAGAGGCCGTGGATTTAAGCCGTTACGCCGGCAAGTGGTACGAAATAGCCCGGCTGCCCAACCGTTTCCAGCGCAATTGCACAGGTGAAGTCACTGCGACCTATGAGCTGAGGCCGGATGGGGAAATCACCGTTTTGAACCAATGTCGGGGGCGGGACGGGAAACTTAAGACGGCGCGTGGAACCGCGCGTTTGGCGGACCCGAAAGGGTCAAAAGCCAAATTAAAAGTCAGATTCTTCTGGCCGTTTTCCGGCGATTATTGGATTCTGGGCTTGGATGCTGATTACCGCTGGGCATTGGTGGGCGGGCCCAAGCGGAATTATCTTTGGATACTGGCGCGGGAGCCGCGGCTGGACGAACAAACGTACGTGCAGATTGTCGAACTGGCGCATCGCCAGGGCTTTGACACCACCCGCTTGATCCGGTCCGAGTAAGGACTCTTTCGCTTGTCGTGGCCGACTCCTAACGCATTGCATCCCTATTCGCATTCGTGACATACTGACCGCTTGTGAACGGGGTGGCTGTTTTTCCCGTCGAATTGCCTCGACAAGGAGAACGGTTCCATGCGTTGGGTACTTATACTTTGGATCTTCCTGATGAGCGCGATTTCTTACCTGGATCGCGTCAACATTTCAATAGCTGGATCGGCTATACAAAAAGATTTCGGTCTTACCAATGTCCAGCTTGGCTATGTCTTTAGCGCCTTCGTATGGGCTTATGCTTTTTTCCAGGCGCCGGCCGGACGGCTAGCCGATAGGTTCGGCCCGCGGCGCACCATCACGTTGGGCGTACTGTGGTGGAGTCTGTTCACCGCACTGACGGCTTTGGTTCCGGCCGGCTTCGGAATGGCGCTCCTCATGCTTGTTGCGGTGAGATTTCTGCTGGGCGCAGGCGAAGCCATCGTCTACCCGGCTTCCAACCGCCTGGTGGCTAAGTGGATTCCGACTAACGAGCGCGGTATCGCCAACGGCTTCATTTTTGCCGGAGTTGGCGCCGGCGCAGGCGTTACGCCGCCTTTGATCACCTACGTTTTGATCAACTACGGATGGCACGTGTCGTTCTATGTCTGCGCTTTGATCGGTGTGGTGGCGGCTATCGGGTGGCACATTTTGGCGCGGGATGTCCCCCAGGGACATCCTTTTGTCAGTCCCAAGGAGCTGGCGCACATTGAAGCCGGCATTCCTTCGGCAGGACCGCCGAACGCAATTCGAAAGGCTCTGCCTTGGGGAACAATTCTCAGTTGCCCACACATCTGGTTCATGACGGTAAGCTACTTCGCCTATGGCTATTCGGCCTGGATTTTCTTTACTTGGTTTTTCCGCTACCTGAATGAAGTGCGGGGGCTGGATCTCCGATCGAGCGCCTTCTATTCAATGCTGCCTTTCATCGCCATGGCCATATGTTCGCCCCTAGGCGGCTGGATTGCCGACCTGCTCACCAAGCGGTATGGCGCGCGCGTTGGGCGCTGCGGAATCGGTGTCATCGGCATGGGCGGCGCAGCAGTCTTCATAGCCCTGGCCACTCAGGTTGAAAGCGCTAGGCTGGCCAGTCTAGTTCTGGCCTGCGGCATCGGAGCCCAGTATCTTAGCCAGAGCTGCTACTGGGCGGTGACGGCGGATGTAGCCGGCAGCTCTGCCGGCTCGGTCTCGGGCTTCATGAATATGGGCGGGCAGATCGGGGGCGCTATTACCGCCATTCTGACGCCGATGATCGCCCAATCTTTCGGCTGGACGGCTTCCTTTATCACCGCCGCCTTGCTTTGCTTGATGGGGTCGATTCTGTGGCTGTTCGTGAATCCTGCGGTGCGTCTGGAGAGCCAGGCTTGAACGGCGGCGTCCGGAGCGGGGCAAGCCGCATCCGGCAGTGGGCGTACATTCTGCTGCTGTATTTCGGAATAATGACGCTGTGGATCCGCAATCGCTGGGCGCTTAGTTTGTTTCAAGCAGGTTTGTTCCTGCTGGCGCTGGTCTGGCTGCTTGATTGGGGAAGGGAACGCGCGCGTGGGCGTTTTTCCTTTGTAATCCTGCCTCCGGCGGCAGCAACCGCGTGGGGGCTGCTGCAACTTGCCCTCGGTACGACTTTCTACCGCTTCGATACCTGGAACGCAGTGCTTTACTGGTTTACGGCCCTGACGGTGGTGTTTTTGGCGCTGCAACTATTCCAGCAGGCCGGTGATCTGGATTTTCTGCTGCGGTCGATGCTCGTATTTGGAAGCCTGCTGAGCGCGCTGTCCGTCATCCAATATTTCACCAGCGGCGGTAAGGTGTTCTGGCTTTTTGCTTCGGGCTTTCCTGACGCTTTCGGGCCCTTTGTCTACTACAATAACTTCGCCGCTTTTATTGAGCTGTTGCTGCCGGCTGCTGTTTTTTTTAGTTTTAGCGATCGGCGCAATTCGCTGGCTTATGCGGCGTTGGCTGCGGTGTTATATGCGTGCGTCATTGCTTCGTCTTCGCGGGCAGGCGCCATTTTGGCAACCCTCGAGTTGCTGGTGACGGCGCTGCTGGCTGCAAGACGCACGCACGCCGGCTGGAGCAGAGTGGGCTTTGGTTTTTTGAAAATCACCGCACTGGCTGCGGTCTTCGTGGCGGTTGTGGGTTGGCAAAACCTGCTCAGGCGTTTTGATCAGGCTGATCCGTTCGTGCACCGCCGCCAGATGTTGCTCTCTTCGCTGGCCATGGCTCGGGAAAGGCCGTGGTTCGGATTCGGGCTGGGTACGTTTGAGGAAACCTACCCTGCATTCGCTTTATTTGATATCGGGTTGATTGTAAACCACGCGCACAACGACTGGGCTGAATGGCTGGCTGAAGGCGGCGTGCCTTTTCTGTTGATTACGGCTTCCTTGGCAGTATGGACGGCGCCCGTTGCCGTGCGCTCGATTTGGGGCATAGGGCTGCTAAGCGTTTTTCTGCATGCCCTGGTCGACTATCCCATGCAGAGGCTAGGACTGGCAGCCTGGGTTTTTGCACTGGTTGGGGCGTTGGCTGCCTGGAAGCAGACTCAGACCCCTTCGCCTAGCCCTTGATCACGCCCATGGGGCGAAGGCGGGCGACCTTGCGCGCCAGGCCGGCTTGATGCACGACCTCGATGACTTCATCCACGTCTTTGTAGGCTTCCGGAATCTCTTCTAGAATGCCGTCGCGGGTTTCGCTCCTTGCCAGGATGCCTTGTTGCGCTAGACGTTCCAGTACCTGCCGGGCGTTCTGGCCCTTGCGCGCAGCGGTGCGGCTCATCAGGCGTCCGGCGCCGTGGCAGACACTGCCGAAACTCTCGCGCATGGCTCCTTCGGCGCCCACCAGCACCCAAGAGGCCGTGCCCATACTGCCCGGAATCAAAACCGGTTGCCCGATGGAGCGGTATTCGGCCGGTATTTCCCGGTGTCCGGGAGGAAAAGCCCGAGTAGCGCCCTTGCGGTGCACCAGCACGTCGCGCTTTACGCCATCCACCACATGGCGCTCGCGTTTGGCGATGTTATGGCAAACGTCGTAGATCAAGCGGGCTTGAACGTTGTTGCCGAAAATCTTTCGCAGCGAGCCGCGCAGCATGTGAAGAATGGCTTGGCGGTTGGCCCAGGCGAAGTTGGCGGCCGCGCGCATGGCGGCCAGATAAGACTGCCCTTCCGGCGATTGAATCGGTACACAAGCCAGTTGCCGGTCCGGCAATACAATGCCATAGCGTTTCATGGCCGACCCCATCTCGGCTAGATAATCGGTGCAAACCTGGTGACCTAGGCCGCGCGAACCGCAATGAATCAGCACTGTCACCTGATTAGGCTCCAGTCCCATGATGCGGGCTGCTTCAGTGTCATGAATGCTTTCGACGTATTGGATCTCCAGGAAATGGTTGCCGCTGCCGACGGTCCCCAGTTGCGGCAGGCCACGTTGCTTGGCGCGTTCTGAAACCTTCTCGGGATCGGCGTCCGCCAGGCAGCCGTGTTCTTCACAAAACTCCAGGTCGACGGGTTCTCCGTAACCTGCCGCGACCGCCCACCCTGCGCCTTCCTCGAGCACCTCATCGAGCTGCCGTTTGTTTAACTCGATATGTCCCGATCCACCTGTGCCGCAAGGTATATCGCGGAAGGCCTGGTTGATAAGCTCGCTCAGACGGGGGCGTACTTCATCCGCAGTGAGTGAAGTACGCACCAAGCGGACGCCGCAATTTATGTCGAAGCCCACACCGCCGGGCGACACTACGCCGTGCTGCCAGTCGGTGGCCGCCACGCCGCCGATGGGGAAGCCGTAACCCTGATGGATGTCCGGCATAGCCAAGCTCGGACCCACGATGCCGGGCAACGTAGCGACATTGGCGGCTTGTTCAAGCGAGAGGTCGGAGCGGATTTCGTCAAGTATTTTCCGGTTGGCGAAAATCAACACGCTGGTGCGCATACCCCGCTTGGAATCCTGGGGTATGACGAAACGTATGGGGTCAATCTCGCGTAACTCAACTTTGGCCGACATCCCTATATATCAAGATAAACTTCGGCGCACCAGCCGCCGGAATCCTTAGTGATCCGTAACTGGTGATAAGTGATGCCTTTGACCACCAGTTTGGCCGGATGTCGGGCGGGGTCGCGCGGCTCGCCGAAACCCAAAGCCCGAATGGAGGTGGGCGTAATCTCCCGGATTTCAAAACGGTTCATGACCACGCGTTCCCCGTCCAGATAGTAGAGGATTTCGCTGAGCCAGTTGACCAGCAGCGACTGCTCGTCGTCGCCCGCAACCGCCAGCGGGTATGTGTTAATCGGTTTAACCTGTTGAAGCTCGACGGCCACGCTGAGCAGCCCCAGGGCGGCATTGGCGAATAATTCGGCCCGCGTGCGGCCGCGCACTCGTATTCCTATATCCGCCGTGTGTTCCAGAATCTCAAACACAAGAACTGATTTAACGCCAACCCGATTGCGGCTCGCTTACTCGCCGACTATTGTAACCGTAATCTCGCGTTGTCTAGGTCCGTCGTCAAAATCACACAGCACGATCTGTTGCCAGGTACCCAGTCCAAGTTTTCCCCCGCGCAGCGGGAAGCTCCGGGAAGTACCCATCAGAGCGCTCCGCAGATGTGCGAAACCGTTTCCGTCCCCCCAGCGCGCATTATGCGCGTAATCGGGGTTTTCCGGAGCGATTGCCTCAAGAGCCCGGCGCAGGTCGGCCACGCAGCCGGGCTCGTATTCAATCGTGGTTATGCCGAGCGTGGAACCGCGCCCGGAAACGTTTACGATCCCGTTGCGGAGCTTGCTGTGCTCAATGATTCGCTCTACCTCTGTGGTTATGTCCAGCACGTCGCAATGTCCGCGGGTTGAACACTGAAAACTCTGTTGAAAAACCGCCATGGTTCAGGCGCGGCCGGCCGCGGCCCGAATTTCGTTCAGCTTGGGCTGCATCACATCGACCAGTTCCTTAACCGCCGCGGCGCTCCTGTGCAAGGCCGCCAATTCCTCCTCCGTCAGTTTGAGCTCGTAGATCTTCTCTACGCCGCCGGCGCCGAGTTTGACCGGGACGCCGACGAAGAGCTTATTAATGCCGTATTCGCCTTCCAGGTACACTGAGCAAGGAAGAACACGCTTCTTATCTTTTAGGATAGCTTCAACCATCTGTACAGTGCCAGCCGCCGGGGCGTAGTAGGCGCTGCCGGTCTTCAGATACTTGACGATTTCGCCGCCGCCTCCGGCCGTGCGTTTCACCAGCCGGTCGATGGTCTCCTGATCCATAAGATCGGCCAGCGGGATGCCTCCCACGCTCGTGTAGCGCACCAGCGGCACCATGGTGTCGCCGTGCCCGCCCAGCACCAGCGCGGTAATGTCTTCAACGGAAACTTTCAATTCCTGCGAAATGAAGGTCCGAAAACGCGCCGTGTCCAATATGCCGGCCATGCCCATAACACGTTGTTTGGGGAAGCCGCTCACTTCCAAAGCCACATGGCACATGGCGTCCAGCGGGTTGGTCACCACGATCAGGATGCTGTTGGGCGAGTATTTCACCGCCTGCTCGACGGTGGGTTTCACTATGTCATAGTTAGCCCACAACAGATCGTCGCGGCTCATGCCCGGTTTGCGCGGAAAACCTGCGGTAAAGACGACGACGTCGCTGTTCTCCGTTGCGGCGTAGTCGTTAACGCCTACGACGTTGATGTCGGAGCCCAGCACGGGGGTTGACTGGAGGATATCCAGTCCCTTTCCGGTGGGAATGCCCTCCAGAATGTCGACCAAAACTATGTCGGCTAGTTCCAACTGAGCCAGCCGGGCGGCGCAACTGGCTCCTACATTACCCGCACCCACTACGGTTACTTTTTTCCTCATGCTCTCCTCCTGGTTAGAATCGCTCAGGCCGCAGCCGCGGCTTCCATGTTCTCAACGATAGCGGCAGCGAACTCGCTGGTTTTCAGCTTCACTGCGCCTTCCATCTGCCGGTGCAAATCGTAGGTCACGCGTTTCTGCCGGATGGTTTCGGTGATGCCTCGCTCGATTAACTCGCCCGCCTCCTTCCAGCCCATGAATTGGAGCATCATAACGCCGGACAGGATAACGCTGCTGGGATTGACCATATCCAGGCCGGCGTATTTGGGAGCGGTTCCGTGGGTAGCCTCAAAGACGCCGTGTTCATCGCCGATGTTGGCGCCCGGCGCCATGCCCAGACCGCCCACCTGCGCCGCGCAGGCGTCGGATAGGTAGTCGCCGTTAAGGTTCGGCGTGGCAATAACGTCGTATTCGTCCGGACGCAGCAAAACCTGCTGGAACATAGAATCGGCAATTCGGTCTTTAATGATGACCTTACCGTCCGGCGGATTAGCGCCGGCTTCAGCCTCGCTAATGCAGGCGTCGGCGAATTCCTCTTTGGCCAGCTCGTATCCCCAGTCGCGGAAAGCGCCTTCGGTAAACTTCATTATGTTGCCCTTGTGTACCAGCGTTACGCTGCGCCGCTTGTTTTCAATGGCGTACTGGATGGCGCGGCGTATAAGGCGCTTGGATCCGGTTATGCTTATGGGCTTTACTCCGATGCCTGAATCGGGCCGGATGTTTTTGCCCATCTCCTGGTTGAGGAAATCTATGACTTTCTTGGCCTCAGGCGTGCCTTCCTTCCACTCTATGCCGGCGTAGACGTCTTCGGTGTTCTCGCGGAAAATCACCACATTCAGCTTTTCCGGATTCTTTACCGGGGACGGCACGCCTGGAAAGTAGCGCACCGGGCGCATGCACACATAGAGGGTCAGCAACTGCCGCAGAGCCACGTTTAGGCTGCGGATGCCGCCGCCGACAGGAGTCGTCAGCGGTCCCTTGATGGCTATGTGGAAGCGCTTGATAGCTTCCAGCGTGTCCTGCGGCAGCCAGTTGTTGGTTTCTTTAAAAGCCTTCTCTCCGGCCAGCACTTCATACCACACGATGCGGCGCTTGCCGCCATAGGCGCGATCTACGGCAGCGTCAAAGACCATGCGTGCGGCTCTCCAGATGTCGGGGCCGGTGCCGTCTCCTTCGATGAAAGGAATTATCGGGTTGTCGGGTACAACGAACTTGCCGTTACGGACTTCAATCGAAGTTCCGTCGGCAGGGACAGGGCGATTATTGTAGGAATCCATAGGTGCTCCCCAGCTTTGTTATGTTCCGCCTAAATATAACAATTCGAATTTTCTGGAGCAAGATGGGGCGGCGGCGTTTTGGAAAATCACATGAGGCGCAGCGCCAAGGGTACGTAGTTGCGCGAACCGAGCGCAACTGACCGCTCGCTCATCGCTCGGGGCACAGTCTGAATTTGTGCTATTAATGTGCGATCAGCCGCCGGCAGCCGGAGCCGCTTTCGACGTTTTGCCTGCGGCCGCTCACGGCTGAAGTTGCTTTTCCACCTGTTGGTAGAGCGACTCGAGCGCTGCGGCCAGCCCGGTGGAGTTTTTGGCGCCGGCCTCGGCCATGTCCGGACGACCGCCTCCGCGACCGCCCAGCGCCTGCGCCAGGGCGCCGGCAAGCTTGCCCGCGTGCAGCTTCGAGGTGAGGTCTTTGGTTACGGCGCTGACAATGGCTACGCCGTCTTCGCCGGCGGAGGCCAGCACCACCACGGCGGTTTTCCACTTGTTGCGCAAAGCGTCGGCCAGAGTGCGCATCTGCTCGCGGTCCAGCCCGTCTACGCGGGCGGCCACTACGCGCGCTCCGCCGATCGTGCGGGCCTGGCTTTCCACGTCGGTTAACAACGCCTGAGCCGCCTTGCGTTTAAGCTGCTCGAGCTGGCGTTCCAGTGACTTCTGTTGTGCCAGCAAGCGTTCTATCTGGTCGGCTAGTTCGTTCTCCGAGGTTCTTAGGGCCTGAGCTGCCCGGGCCACCAAACCGGAAACCTGCTGGAAACGGCGTAGCGCGCCCTCGCCGGTCAGAGCCTCAATACGGCGTACGCCCGCGGCAATGCTGGCTTCATAGATTATCTTGCACAAGCCTATGTCGCCGGTCCGGCGGACGTGCGTTCCGCCGCAGAGCTCGCGGCTGAAGCCGGGTACGCTAACCACGCGTACCGTGTCGCCGTATTTTTCTCCGAACAGCGCCACGGCGCCGGCTTTCAGCGCTTCGTTCAGCTCCATGAGGCGGGTTTCGACCTCGACGTTGCGAAGGATCTGCTCATTGATGCGCTGCTCGATCTCTTCGATCTCGGCAGGGTCGAGGGCCGCATAGTGGGTGAAGTCGAAGCGCAGGCGTTCAGGATCAACCACGCTGCCGGCCTGCTTGACGTGAGCGCCGAGCACCTGGCGCAGGGAGGCGTGCAATAGATGGGTGGCCGTATGGTTGCGCATGGTCGAGCGGCGCCGGGCCGCATCGACTACGGCGCGCAGCCGGTCGCCGATTTTTATAGGCCGCAGCGCCGTGACGCGATGCGCGGTCAGGCCGGTCACAACCGGATAGGCGGTCTCCACCGTGGCCACCAATGCGCCGCTTTCCGGCTCATAAAGCGCTCCGCGGTCTCCCACCTGCCCGCCGGACTCGGCGTAGAAGGGCGTCTCATCCAGAAAAACTTCGGCTTGCGCTCCGGCCGCCAGCTCTTCGACTGCCTGCCGGTCGTCCACTATGGCCACTATTCGGCAACTATCCACTTCCAGCGTGTCGTAGCCCACGAAGCGCGTGCGCCGTCGTTCGGCCATTTGGTGATAGACGGGAGAAATTTGAACCTGTTGGGCCCCCTTCCAGCTTGCCCGCGCGCGTTCGCGCTGGCGCTCCATCTCGCGCTCGAAACCGTCCTGGTCGACGGTGAGGCCGTAGTCGCGCGCCATCTCAATCTGCTCATCCAGGGCCAGTCCATAGGTGTCGTAGAGCTTGAAGGCGACCGGACCTTCCAAAACTCCTCCGGAGGCTCGGGCAGCCTCATCGTGAAAAACCTTTTCGGCAACCTGGAAGGTTGTTTGATAGCGGTGTTCTTCGTCTTTGACCACACGTGCCACCCGCGGCACGCTTTCCATCAGTTCCGGATAAGCCGGTTGCATAAGCTCGGCCACGTAACCGGTCAGCCGGTAAAGAAACGGCTCATGCATTCCCGCCCGGCGCGCGTGCCGCATGGCGCGGCGCATGATCTTTCGCAGCACATAGCCACGTCCTTCGTTGGAAGGCAGCACTCCGTCGTGGATGAGAAACGCTGCGGCGCGGGCATGATCGGCGGCAATGCGCAGGGCGACGTCTACGGTCGGATTCTCTCCGGGTTCTACGCCCATCAGCTCCGCTGCGCGCTCAACCAGCGGAGCCAGCAGATCGCACTCGAAATTGGAAAGCTTGCCCTGGAGAACCGCCGCGATGCGCTCCAGCCCCATGCCGGTGTCGATTGAAGGGCGGGGCAGGGGAGTAAGAACTCCGTTTGCGTCCCGGTTGTACTGCATGAAGACGAGGTTCCAGATCTCGACGTAGCGCCCGCCGCAATCGCTGGGGAAAGACTCGCCTTCGTGGCCGGGTTCGCTGGCCTCCGGGCCCAGATCATAGTGAATCTCCGAGCAGGGCCCGCAGGGGCCGGTTTCGCCCATCTGCCAGAAGTTGTCCTTCTCATCGAGCCGGAAAATGCGGCTTCGCGGCATGCCGGTCACCTTCTGCCAGAGCAGTTCGGCTTCGTCGTCCTCGCGAAAAACCGTAAAGTACAGCCGGTCTCGGGGGAGCCCGTATTCGCGTGTGATCAGATCCCAGGCGAAGGCTATGGCGTCGGCTTTGAAGTAGTCGCCGAAGGAAAAATTGCCGAGCATCTCAAAGAAGGTGTGATGGCGCCGGGTGTAGCCGACGTTGTCGAGGTCGTTATGCTTGCCGCCGGCGCGCACGCACTTCTGAGAGCTGGCGGCGCGGGTGTAGTCCCGCTTCTCAAGTCCCAGGAAAACGTCCTTGAACTGGTTCATGCCGGCGTTAGTGAAAAGCAGTGTGGGATCGTTGGCCGGAACCAGTGAAGAACTCGGCACAATGCGGTGGCCCCGAGCGGCGAAAAAATCCAGAAATTTACTGCGGATTTCGTGACCTGTCACAATTTTATTCTCACATGCGGTTTGATTTCGTCCAAGATGCGGCGAACCTCGGCGGCGGGATCGGCGGCGCGCGTCACCTGGCGCCCTATTACCAGATAGTTTGCGCCGTTTCGTATAGCCTCGGCGGGAGTCGAGACCCGTTTCTGATCACCCTGTCCCGCGCCTGCCGAACGCACCCCGGGTGTGACCAGTATTGCGCCCGGACCGGCCAGTCGCCGGACCTCCGCCACTTCCAGCGGCGAGCATACTATCCCGTCGATTCCCGCCTCCATGGCTTTTCGCACACGCAGCGCCACCAGCTCTTTAACCGGGCAGGGATAGCCCAGGTCGGCCAAGTCGGACTCGTCGAAACTGGTAAGCACGGTTACCGCCAGCAGCTTTAGCGACGAATCTCCGCGTCCTTCAACTGCGGCTCGCATAACCGCAGTGCTACCGTGGACAGTAAGGAAGCTGGCGCCCGAGCGCGCCACCTGGACGACGGCGCGCTTTACCGTTTCGCCTATGTCATAAAACTTCATGTCCAGGAAAACTCGTTTGCCGCCGGCAGTGAGTTCCCTGACAAACTCCATGCCCGCTGCGGCATAAAGCTCCATCCCTACCTTGTAAAAGGAAACCGAGTCTCCTAGCAGATTAACCAGCCGGCGGGCTTCGGCGGCTGAGTCCACGTCCAACGCAATTATTATCGGGTTCATAACGCTCGTAGAAAGTCGTTCTGTGCGCCAAGCGGCCGGCGAGGCCGGCTTTTATTCAGTGTAATCCGCCGGTTTGCGCTTCATCCCACCGATTAGAGCGGCGGCAAATTCAGGCGACGTCGGCACTCATCCAATATTTCGGCCGTTCGCGAAGCGCCGCAGCGGTCCGCTCCGGCTTGGCGCGCCTCAAGCAGCATATCCAGATTGCGGATGCCTCCGGCCGCCTTAACTCCGACGCGCGGCGGGCAATGTTTACGCATAAGGCGTAGATCCTCAAGCGTTGCGCCGCCGGTTCCGTATCCGGTCGAGGTTTTCACCCAGTCCGCTTCCAGCTCTGAGCAGATTTCGCAGAGCCGTATTTTTTGCTCTTCGTTGAGATAGCAATTCTCAAAAATGACTTTGACTTTGGCCCCGGCGCCGTGAGCAGCTTCGATTACGGCGGCGATGTCGCGACGCACATAGTCCCAGGCGCCGCTTCGTACGGCGCTGACGTTCACTACCATGTCCAGCTCTTCGCCGCCGTCGGCTGCCGCACGGCGGGTTTCGGCGACTTTGGTTTCGGTGGCATGGCCCCCGTGGGGAAAGCCTATGGTTGTGCTTGCCTTCACGTTGCTTCCACGGAGCCGGTCGGCCGCGCGCTTTAGCGCATAAGGCATGATGCAAACACTGGCTACATCGTAGCGCAGGGCCAGCTCCACGCCCGCGTCCAGTTCGGCCAGCGTAAGCGCAGGATTAAGCAGCGAGTGATCGATCATTTTGGCGATGTCGGCGTAGGTATAGTTCATGTTGTTTTCATTATCCACCTCGGCGCCACCGGGGTTTCCCACGCTTGAACGCACCGGTTGATTGCGCCGGGCGGATTAAAGCACCAGGAACGGATGATAAAGGTTTGGCAGCTTCAACTCACCGATGGCGATCAGCTCTCCCTGCTGGCTCACAGCTTTGACAAAGCGGGTGGCGGGCTTAACACGGAAAGGCGAGACGCGGAAATCGCGCCCCTGCCGGATTTGACCCGCAGTCACCAGATCCACCACTTCGCTGGGGAACTGAGGCAGCAATTGAGCCGCAGGGATCAGCGCTTCCGGCAACCTTCCCTGTTGGGCCAGGGTTTCGAGCTCTTCGATCGGGTGAGCCTGCGCCAGAGTGAAATCTCCCGACACCGTCCGGCACAGGCTTTTCAAGAACGCTCCGCAGCCTAACTCACGTCCAAGATCGTGCGCCAGGCTGCGCATGTAAGTGCCGGCCGAGCATCGCACCAAGAGCCGGGCTTCGGCGCCCTCCAGCGCCAGCAGGTTTATCGAGTGGATGGTCACCTCCACCGGCTTCAACTCAACCGGAAGTTGCTTGCGGACCAATTTATAAGCCGGAGTGCCGCCGATCTTTTTGGCCGAGATGGGCGGCGGCATTTGAAGTATCGTTCCCAAAAAACGTGTCAAGACCGTCTGGAGCCGTTCGCGCTCGATGGAGGGATGCGTGTCCTCGCCGAGAGGCACGCCGTCACGGTCGTAGGTATCGGTGGCGTAGCCGAAGCGTATGACGGCGTCATATTCCTTGTCCGCCCGAATGAAGAATTGAGCGAGGCGCGTGGCCTTACCCACGACCAGCGGCAGTACGCCGGTCGCCATAGGATCCAGCGTACCCAGATGACCGACGCGGCGGGTTCCGGCCAGCCGGCGCAGCTTGTTTACTGCGTCATGCGAGGTCCAACCTTCGGGTTTGTTTACAACTACCACTCCGTCCATGAGTTTCTACTCTAGCAACACCGGCGAGGGTGTTGCCGAGGGGTGAAGTACACTGTTGATAGTGGAAGAGGAGGTCCTTGGTAAAGCCTACGATGCGCGCCTGATGCGGCGGTTGCTCGGGTATATGCGCCCCTACCGTTGGGTGGCAGCTGCGGCTTTGGTCTGTTTGCTGTTTAACGCGATCTTTGAAGTTCTGGGGCCGCTTCTTACGAAAGTCGCAGTAGATAAATACCTGGCGCCGGCCGCTCGTACTTCAGCCGGCCCGCTGGAACCCTTTCTGCCTGCTGATCCGGTGCGCGGGATTGCTTTTATTTCTGCGCTGTACATGGTAGTGCTGCTGGGAGGGCTCACGACGGCTTTTCTTCAGGCGTATTCGATGCAATGGATCGGCCAACACGCCATGTTTGACCTGCGGCGTCAGATAATGGCGCACCTGCACAGGTTGGACATAGCTTTCTATGATCACAACCCCGTCGGGCGACTGGTAACCCGCATCACGACCGACGTCGACGCGCTCAACGAGCTTTTCGCTTCCGGCATCGTGACCATCGCGGGTGACTTGCTGATGCTCAGCTTCGTGCTGCTGACTATGCTGCGGCTGAATGTCGGGCTGACGTTGCTGCTGTTGGCCGTAACCCCCGTGGTTATTTTTGTGACCTGGATTTTCCGGCGAGAAGCCATGGCCGGCTACCGGCTGATCCGCTTGGCGGTGGCGCGCATCAACGCCTTCCTTCAGGAACATGTCGTCGGCATGCAAGTGGTGCAACTGTTTAACCGCGAGCAAAAGAGCAGGGAACAGTTTGAGCGAATCAACCGCGATCACCTGGAAGCCTACAAGCAAACCATAGTGGCCTACGCCTGGTTTTTTCCGGTGGTCGAATTTCTGGGCATGCTGACGCTGGCTCTGTTGCTTTCCTACGCCGGTTTTCAGGTTAAAAAGGGAACTCTTTCGCTCGGCGTCGTGCTGGCTTTCTTTCAATACGGGATGCGCTTCTTCCGTCCGATTCAGGATTTGAGCGAAAAGTACAACCTGCTGCAATCAGCTATGGCTGCGGCCGAACGCGTCTTCAAGCTGCTGGACCAACCGGTCGCCATAACCCCGCCGCCCGCGCCGCGGCCGGTTCCCCAACAATCAGCCCGGATTGAGTTCGATCACGTGTGGTTTGCTTACAAAGAAGGCGAATGGGTGCTGCGCGATGTCAGCTTCACGGTGGAGCCGGGCGAGTCCGTGGCCATCGTCGGCCACACCGGGGCGGGCAAGAGCACGCTGGTGAGCTTGTTGCTGCGCTTCTACGATGTCACGCGAGGGTCGATCCGGCTGGGCGGCGTCGACATACGCGAATTTGATCCGGCCGATCTCCGCCGACAGTTCGGCATTGTTTTGCAGGATCCTTATATTTTTACCGGCACCATTACCGATAACATCCGCCTAGGGACGCACTGGATCCGCACGGAGGATCTTGAAGAAGCGGCCGAGCAGGCCAATCTGCTGGACTTCATACGCTCGCTTCCCAATGGATTCGCAGAACCTGTCCGGGAACGGGGCGGCGGTCTTTCCACCGGCCAAAAGCAACTGATTAACTTCGCACGCGCGCTGGCGCATAACCCGCGCTTCTTGATACTTGACGAAGCCACCTCGAGCGTGGACACCGAGACCGAATATCGCATCCGCGACGCCATCGCACGCATGGTCGAAGGGCGTACATCGATTCTTATCGCCCACCGGTTGGCCACCATTCAGCGCGCCAGTCGCATATTGGTTATGCACAAAGGGCAGTTGCGCGAATCAGGCACACATCAACAATTGCTGGCGCAACGAGGCGTTTACTGGAAGCTCTACCAGTTGCAATACAAAGATCAGGAAGCAGCGCTCGGCTCGCCCGCCGGAGCTACTTCGGGCACTCCCGGCGAAACTCGATGATCCGACCGCATTAACTGGGCCGCAAGACAGCCGGCGCACGGTCCGGGTCGCAGGCTTCGGGCGCGTCCTTGCCCTTAGCGCTAAATCCCAGTGCACAGGCGATGTATCCAGCGTCTTGTCGGTGAAAGGCCAGCGCGCCCGTCTGTTGCTCGAGAAATCACCGGGACAGGTAAGCGTCAATGGCGTCGGCAGCCCGGCGGCCTTCTGATATCGCCCACACCACCAGCGACTGGCCACGGCGCATGTCGCCCGCAGCGAAAACGCCTTCGACCGAGGTCATATAATTTTCGTCGGTCGCCACGTTGCCGCGCTCGTCCAGTTTCAGCTCGAGCTGCTCAATCATGCCGCTGCGGACCGGTCCGGTGAAGCCCATGGCCAACAGCACCAGATCCACCTCCAGCGCGAACTCCGTCCCAGGAACTGGTTCAAAGCGCGGCGGAGGGCCGACGCGCACCGCGTGTAGCTTGGCGACGCGGCCTTCGGCGTCTGCTGAAAAAGCCGTCGTTGCCACGGACCATTCGCGCACCCCTCCTTCCTCGTGCGAGCTCTCAATTCTCAACTGGTACGGCCACAGCGGCCAAGGAGTATGCGGCGCACGCTGGTCTGGCGGCTTGGGCATGATTTCAAGCTGGTAAACCGCGCGAGCGCCCTGGCGCAGGCATGTACCTAGACAGTCGGCGCCCGTATCCCCGCCGCCGATGATGGCCACCCGCTTGCCTGTGGCCAGGATAGGTTCGTTAAAGCGGGTAGGATCGCTTGCCAGGTCGCGGTCTCCGGCCACGCGCTTGTTCTGCTGCGGCAGAAAATCCATGGCGAAATATATGCCTTTCAACTCGCGACCTGGAACCTTGAGATCCCGCGGCTGCTCGGCGCCGCCCGCCAAAAGCAAGGCGTCAAATTCTTTGCGCAAATCCTCGACGGGGATGTTCACCCCCACATGCGCCCGGGTTTCAAAACGTATGCCTTCGCCGATCAACTGTCCCAGGCGGCGGTCTATGAAACGTTTTTCCAGTTTAAAATCGGGGATTCCGTAGCGCAGCAGCCCGCCGGGCCGATCGGCTTTCTCAAAGACGGTCACCCAGTGGCCGGCGCGGTTCAACTGCTGCGCGGCGGCCAAACCGGCAGGCCCGCTTCCGACAACGGCCACGCGCTTGCCGGTGCGTACGGCAGGCGGCTCGGGCCGGATCCAGCCTGCGTCGAAGGCGTGTTCGATGATGGTTTTCTCAATCAGCTTGATCGAAACCGGAGGTTCGTTGATTCCTAAAACACAGGCTGCCTCGCAAGGGGCTGGGCATACGCGCCCGGTGAATTCCGGAAAATTGTTAGTCGAGTGCAGCACCCGTATGGCCTCTCGCCAGCGGTCGCGGTAGGCCAGGTCGTTAAAATCAGGAATCACGTTGTGGAGCGGGCAGCCGTTGTGGCAGAAGGGCACGCCGCAATCCATGCAGCGCGCGCCTTGAATCCTAACCCGCTCTTCGGGCAAATCCTGGTAGACCTCGAAAAAGTCGTTTATGCGAACCGAAACGGGACGCCGGGGCGGCGTCTCGCGCGGATACTCCATGAATCCGGTAGGCTTACCCATGTAACACCTGCCTAACATCGTTTTGGGGCGGCGCGGCCGACCCCGCCATTAACTGTTCGGTGGAGCGAGGTTGGCTTCGCGGCACGCCCAGCACTCGCTTGTACTCGTGTGGGAAGACCTTCACAAATTTCGGGACAAGCTCCCGCCAGTGCTCCAGAACCCAGCCGGCGCGCGGGCTTCCGGTAGCCTGAAAATGGCGGAAGACCAACCGCTGAAGGGTTGCTTCGTCCTCCGGCGTGAGGGGATCAAGGTCCACGCCGGAACGGTTGACCCGCGAAGCGGCGAACTCGCCGGTCTCATCGAGCACGTAGGCAATGCCGCCGGTCATGCCTGCGGCGAAGTTGCGGCCGGTGCGGCCCAAAACGACCACCGTACCCCGCGTCATATATTCGCAACCGTGATCGCCCACGCCCTCGACCACGGCTTCCGCGCCTGAGTTGCGGACAGCGAAGCGCTCGCCGGCCACTCCGTTGAAATAGGCCTCGCCGCCGGTGGCGCCGTAAAGGACCGTGTTGCCGACGAGGATGTTCTCCTCGGGGCGGAAAGTCGACCCGCGCGGCGGGTAGACAATGAGTTTGCCGCCGCTCAGCCCTTTGCCCGTGTAGTCGTTGGCGTCGCCCTCAAGCACAAGCGTTATGCCTTTAGCTAGGAAGGCGCCGAAACTCTGACCGGCCGAACCTTTGAAGTGCAGGCGGATGGTGTCGTCGGGCAGTCCAGCCGAGCCATAGCGCCGCGCCACTTCACCACTGAGCATGGTGCCCACGCTGCGGTGCACGTTGCGAATCGGTAGACTGAATTCCACACGCGTTTGTGAATCCAACGCCTCGCGGCACATCTCGATGAGCTGGTAATCGAGCGCGTTGTTCAGCCCGTGGTCCTGGGCCTGAAGATGCCGCCTGCCCACCCGTGCCGGAACCTCGGGATTATGCAGAATCGCCGAAAAGTCCAGGCCGCGCGCCTTCCAATGATCAATTGCGTTACGCATCTCCAAGCGGTCGACACGCCCCACCATTTCATCGACTGTACGGAAGCCCATTTCGGCCATGATCTGGCGTAATTCCTCGGCCACGTAGAAAAAGTAGCGGATCAAATGCTCGGGTTTGCCCGCGAATTTCTTCCGCAGCTCCGGATCCTGTGTGGCCACTCCCACCGGGCAGGTGTTGAGGTGGCACTTGCGCATCATCACGCAGCCCAGGCTGATCAGCGGCATAGTCGAAAAGCCGAACTCTTCGGCGCCGAGTAAGGCGGCGATGGCGACGTCGCGGCCTGTGCAGAGCTTTCCGTCGGTTTGCAGAATCACCCGGCTCCGCAGGTTGTTCATCACCAGCACCTGCTGCGTTTCGGCCAGCCCCAGCTCCCAGGGCGCTCCGGCGTGGCGGATGGAGGTGATGGGCGAAGCGCCGGTGCCGCCGCTGTCGCCGCTAATTAGAATCACATCTGCATGCGCCTTGGCGACGCCTGCCGCCACGATGCCCACGCCTACTTCGGAGACCAGCTTTACCGAAATACGGGCCTGAGGATTGGCGTTTTTCAGGTCGAAGATGAGCTGTGCCAGGTCCTCAATCGAATAGATGTCATGGTGAGGCGGCGGCGAAATCAATTGCACTCCCGGCGTGGAGTGGCGCACGCGGGCGATGATTTCGTCCACCTTATGGCCGGGAAGCTGACCGCCTTCGCCGGGCTTGGCGCCTTGTGCGATTTTGATCTGCAATTCGTCGGCGTTGACCAGGTAGTTAATAGTTACGCCGAAACGTCCCGAGGCCACCTGCTTGACTGAGCTGCGCCGGTCGTCACGGAAACGTTCCTCGTCCTCGCCGCCCTCGCCGGTGTTCGAGCGTGCACCGATGCGGTTCATGGCGCGGGCGATGGTTTCGTGCGCCTCTTTACTGATAGAGCCGAATGACATGGCGCCCGTGGCGAAGCGCTTGACGATTTCGCTTGCCGGCTCGACTTCTTCGAGCGGCAAAGGTTTATCGGCTTTGCGGAACTCCATTAAGCCGCGCAGCGTGCAAAGTCGCCGGTTCTGCCGGTTGATGTGCTCGGCGTATTCGCGGTAGGCCATCTCGTTTTCCTGCCGCACGGCGTGCTGGAGTTTGCTGATGGTGAATGGATTGATCAGGTGGTATTCGCCTTTTTCGCGGTATTGCAGGTTTCCGCCCGGCTCAAGTTCCAACTCGTACTCGGGAATAGGCCGGAAGGCGTAACGGTGTTTGCGGCGCGCTTCTTCGGCCAGCACGTCCAACCCCACTCCGCCGATGCGCGAGGCGGTGCCCGTAAAATATCGGTCGACCAGTTGCTTGTCCAACCCGATAGCTTCAAAAACCTGCGCCCCGCGGTAGCTCTGAAGCGTCGAAATCCCCATCTTGGAGAAGACCTTCAGCAGGCCTTTGTTGATCGCTTTTTTGTAATTTTTTAGAGCCGTTTCAAAGCTCACCTCCAGGCGCCCAGTGGCGCACAGATGTTCCAGGGTCTCAATCGCTAGATATGGATTCACGGCGCTGGCTCCGTAGCCTATGAGCAGGCAGAAATGCATCACTTCGCGCGGCTCGCCGGATTCAACGATCAATGCCACCTGAGTGCGCAGGCCCTCGCGGATCAAATGATGATGGACCGCCGACAGCGCCAGCAGACTCGGGATCGGCGCGTATTCGGCGTCAATGCCGCGGTCGGAGAGAATTAACAGCGTGTAACCGCTTTTGATAGCCAGCGAAGCCCGCCGACACAGCCCATCGACGGCGCGCTCCAACTCCTCGGCGCCGCCTTCGGCCCGGAATAAAGCCGGAAGCGTAATAGCCAAAAAATCACCCTGGCTCAGCCTCCTGAGTTTCTCCAAGTCGTAGTTGGTCAGAATCGGATGCGGCAGCTTCAGCGTGTGGCAATGCAGCGGCGTCTCTTCCAGAATGTTGCGCTCGGTGCCGATATAGCTGGTGAGCGACATGACCAGCTCCTCGCGAATCGGGTCTATCGGCGGGTTGGTGACCTGGGCGAACAGTTGCTTGAAATAGTTAAACAGCGACTGCGGCTTATCGGAAAGACAAGCCGGGGGTGTATCCGCTCCCATTGAGCCCACCGGGTCCTCGCCCTGGCGCGCCATCGGGATCAGCATGAAACGCAGGTCTTCTTCGGTGTAGCCGAAAGCCCGCTGCCGCTGGACCACGGTTTCTAGGTCCGAAGGTTGCCAGCGCGGGGGCGCGGGCAGCCGGTCGATCAGCACCTGGTTTTCCTTAATCCACTCGCCGTAGGGCTGGCGTGACCAAAGCCGCTGCTTTATCTCCTCATCCGGGATGATGCGGCCTTCCTCTAAATCGGCCAGCAACATCTTGCCGGGTTGCAAGCGGCCTTTGGCTCTAACCGCTTCATCCGGGACAGGCAGCACTCCGGTTTCCGAAGCCATGATCAGCAGATCATCGTGCGTCACCAGCCAGCGCGCCGGCCGCAGTCCGTTCCGGTCGAGCGTGGCTCCGATGAGCGTTCCGTCAGTGAAGGCAATGGCCGCCGGGCCGTCCCAGGGCTCCATTAGCGAAGCGTGGTATTCATAGAAAGCCCGCTTTTCCGGATTCATGGTGCGGTCGTTGTCCCAAGCTTCCGGAATCAGCATGGCCATCACGTGCGGTAGGCTGCGCCCGGATATATAAAGCAGCTCGGCGACGTTGTCGAGCATGGCCGAGTCGCTTCCGCCCGGTGTGATTATGGGAAGCAGCTTCTTTATATCCTCGCCAAACAAAGGGCTGGCCAGGACTTTTTCGCGTGCCTGCATCCAGTTGATATTGCCGCGCAGGGTGTTGATCTCTCCGTTATGGCAAAGCAGCCGGAACGGGTGCGCCAGGTGCCAGGTCGGAAAGGTGTTGGTCGAAAAACGCTGGTGGACCAAACACAGCGCGCTTTTAGCCTGCGGCGCCGACAGATCTTTGTAGAAGCGCGCAATCTGAGGCGCCAGCAGCAGGCCTTTATAGACGATGGTCCGGGTCGAAAGCGACGGAATATAGAAAAAACCCTTTTCCTTGAGGTCGGAGCCGGCAATCTCCTTTTCGGCGCGCTTGCGCACGACATAGAGCTTGCGATCCAGTTCCTCCCGGCTTATCGAAAGACTCCGCCCGATGAAAACCTGCTGTATGTAGGGCTGCGAAGCGCGCGCCAGGCGGCCGATGGCGTCGGCATCAACCGGCGTGTCGCGCCAGCCTAGCAGCGTAAGTCCCTCCTCCCGGATGATCCGTTCCAGGATGCCTTCGCAGTGCAAGCGGTCGTGTCGTTCGACCGGAAGGAAAACCATGCCCACGCCGTATTCGCCTGGTTCAGGCAGGCGTATGCCCAACTTTCGGCACTCCTGGTCGAAAAACTCGTGCGGGATCTGTATGAGTACTCCCGCGCCATCACCCGTTTCCGGATCCGATCCACTGGCCCCCCGGTGGGTAAGGTTGACCAGGATTTCTATGCCTTTCAAAATGATTTCGTGCGAACGGCGGCCTTTGATATCGGCTACAAAGCCGATGCCGCAGGCATCCCGCTCGTACTCAGGGTTGTACAATCCCTGAGGAAGAGGTAGACCTATACTGATGGCATCATGGTTCATAGCAGGGGTCCTCTACAGGGAGGTTGAACTCAGTATAGCAAAACCACAATATAAGTCAAGTGGAAAAATTGCTGTTGCAAAATAAGTTCATCTTATGATAAGGTAAGCTTGTGACACTCGAACAGCTCAAGCTTTTCCGCGATATAGCACAAACCCGGAGCGTCAGCCGGGGCGCTCAGGCCAACGGAGTTAGCCAGTCGGCAGCCAGCCAGCATTTGCAGGAGGTGGAGCGGCTGCTCGGCGTGGAGTTGCTCGACCGCAGCACGCGCCCGCTGGGGTTGACCGAAGCCGGGCGACTCTATTACGAATTCTGCCGCGACGTGCTCAGGCGCGAACAGGAGTTCCTTGAAGCGCTGGATCAGCTTAGAGGCAAGCTGGAAGGGGAGGTTCGGGTGGCCGCCATTTATTCGGTGGGAATACTGGATATGTCGCGTTTGGAGCAGGAGCTAAAGCGCCGCCTGCCGCAAGCTCAACTGGTGGTTGAATACCTGCGGCCGGAGAAGGTTTATGAAGCGGTTCAGACCGAGCAGGCGGACCTGGGAATTGTCAGCTACCCCGAATCCACGCGCGAGGTGGCGGCTCTGCCCTGGCGCGAAGAAAAAATGATGGTAGCCATGGCCCCCCAGCATCCTCTGGCTAGCCGCAAGGAGATCAAGGTCTCCGAGCTGGACGGCATCGATTTTGTTGCTTTTGACTCCGATCTGAAGGTGGGGGCCGAGGTGGAGCGCTACCTGCGCCGCAACGGCGTTGAGGTGAATGTCGTGATGCATTTTGACAACATTCCCTCGATGAAAGAAGCCGTGGCTCTGGGCACAGGCGTGAGCATCCTGCCGGTGCGGGTGCTGGCGCGCGATATTGAGGAAGGCCGCCTGGTGGCGGTTCCGATTCGCGGCTGCAAGTTGGTGCGCCCGCTGGGAGTGATTCGTTTGAGGCGCCGGAAGCTGAACCGCGCGGCTGAGGTTTTCCTGGAGCTGCTTAAGGAGGAGGCTCATAAGGAGGCGCCGCCGGCGCATGAAACGGCCCGCGTTTAAGGCGAAAAAGGAAGCCGCGCTGGTTGGGGCGGCGAGCTAAATTTTGGCCGCCATGGCCCGGATGTAATCGGGCGTAGTCCCGCAGCAGCCGCCGACGAAGCTGGCCCCGGCGGCAATAATGGAGGGCATCTGCACGGCAAATTCCTGCGGGGTCGTGCGATAGACGGTGCGGCCTTCAACCAGCTCGGGAAGTCCGGCATTCGGCTTGATCCAGAGCGGCAGGTCGGTGGCCGCGCTCAGACGGCGGCAAATGGAAACATAGCCGGAAGGTCCTTGCCCGCAGTTGGCGCCTATGATATCGGCGCCGGCCTCTTCCAGCGCGCGCGCCGCCTGCTCGGGCGTAACTCCCATCATGGTGCGATCTTTGTTTTTGCCGGAATCATATACCATGCAGGCAACGACCGGCAAACCGGTGCGCCGCGCGGCTTCGACGGCAATAGTGGCCTCCTCTAGGTCCGACATGGTTTCAATGATCAGGGCATCCACGCCGGCCGAGGCCAGGATCTCGAATTGTTCGCTAAATACGTCGAGCAGTTCCTCGCGCGTGGTCTCGCCCATCATTAGCAACTTGCCTGTGGGTCCGGTCGATCCGAACACCAGTGCCCGGCCGGCTGCGGCTTCGCGCGATATTTCGACGCCGGCGCGGTTAAGCTCGACAATTTTATCTTCCAGTCCGTGGGCTGCCAGGGTAATGCGGTTGGAGCGGAAGGTGTTGGTCAGAATGATGCGACTGCCGGCTTCCACGTAGGCTCGCGGCACCGCGGCTACACGGTCCGGGTGAGTCAGGTTCCACAGATCGCCCAGTTCGCCGGGCGGCAAACCAGCGGCCAGAAACATGCTGCCCCAGGCTCCGTCGGTTATGACCGGAGCTTCTGAAAGAAGTTTTGTAACAAGACTTTTCATTTCCTACCAATGCGCAATGTGCGCGGGCGTTGAAAAATGAAATTCAGTAGAAAAATCATTTGCCGACCAGGCGGCGGGCCAGTTGCACGGCAGCCGAAGCATTCGGTCCGTAACCGTCGGCCCCGATCTCGCGGGCATACTGTTCGGTGACAGGCGCGCCGCCGATGAGCACTTTTACCCTCCCGCGTAGTCCCTCGCGCTCCAGGGCCTGTATGGTGGTCTTCATGGCGGGCATGGTGACCGTCAACAGCGCCGAAAGACACACCAGATCAGCCTGCCGCTCTCCGGCCGCGGCTACGAATTTCTCCGGGGCGACGTCGGCGCCCAGGTCGATTACTTCAAAGCCGCCGCCTTCAAGCATCGAGGCTACCAGGTTTTTGCCGATGTCGTGCAGGTCGCCTTTGACGGTGCCGATGACGACCCGGCCAGCCGGTTCGGCGCCGCTGGAGGCAAGTAAAGGCCGGATCAACTCAAGCGAAGCTTTCATCGCCCTGGCCGAAAGCAGCAGCTCAGGCACGAAGTACTCCTCGCATTCGAAGCGGCGGCCGACTTCATCCATGGCTGGGACCAGATGATCGTTTACTATGATGAGCGGGTCCAAACCCTCGGCCAGGGCCGCTTGTGTCGCCGCCGTAGCCGCCTTGTGGTCGCCTTCGATTATCGCTTTCCGCAACAAGTTCAAATCAGCCATGGAAATGCTCCGCGAATTTTTACCGGAGAGTCTAATTATCCTACCAGAAGCCGGCCTTTGATTTCGCGATATGATGGAACGCTCAGACTGATGCCGTCAAATGAATTGAGAGAAGCGCTCGAGAGCGGACGCTTCATATATACGGCCGAGCTGGTGCTGGGCCGGGATCACACCGTTGGCGAAGCCGAAACATTCATCAGCGACGCTGCGGCTGATCCGAAGGGCCTGCGCGTAATCAGTTTGACTGACCTGCCAGGCGGCAATCCCGCCCTGCCGCCGGAAGCCTTCGCCCAGGCCGTGCTGGAACGCGGGCTCACCCCCATCACCCATCTTTCCGGAAAAGACGGCAACCGGTCGTTCATTGAAGGCCGGTTGCACGCTCTGGCCCGGACGGGCGTCGAAAATATTCTGGCGCTGACCGGCGATGCGCAGCGCGAAGGCTTCGCCGGACGTGGCAAGCCCGTCTATGACCTGGACAGCGTGCTCATTCTGCGGCTGGTCGAAGCCATGCGCGAAGGCCTCAGCTACGCCCTCGGCGTGCGCACGGTGAAAACTTCGCCGTTCGATTTCTTCGCCGGCGCCGCGGTGAATCCCTATAAGGTTCGCGAGCCCGATCAGATGATGCAGTTCTACAAAATGGAACTGAAAATCGCCTGCGGGGCTCGCTTCCTGATCACGCAATTGGGCTTCAATCTGCGCAAGCTGGTTGAGCTGCGCCGATACCTTGAGCGTGAAGGGCTGACGCATGTGCCGGTACTTGCCAATGTTTATGTGCCCACCGCGGCTATCGCCCGCATGATGCAATCCGGGGCGCTGGCCGGATGCGTGGTTTCCGACGCCTTGCTGCGGAGGCTGGAGAGCGAGAAGAAGCCGCAGCGGCTGGAGCGCGCCGCATTGATGGTGGCTGCCGTGCGCGAGTTGGGATTCGCCGGAGCGCACATTGGCGGCTTCGGCCTCACGCACCGGGATTTCAGGGCCATTATCGACCGGGCCGCCGAAATAGGCGGCGACTGGCGCCGGCGGTTGGACGAGTTGATTTTTGAATATCCGGGCGAATTCTATCTACTCCCTGCGGGAAGCGACGGGTTGAGCGACCCGGCCGGGCAATACCAGTTGTCCGAACCGGCGCAGCGTCCCCGCTGGCGCCAGCGAGTGGCAGCACTTTCGCACCGGTTGTTGATAGCCAAAGGTTCGCCCGGCGAGCGGTTCTTCTCCCGGCGGCTGAATTCGACGTTTTGGAGCCGGCTGCTGGAGGTGTCTTCGCTCTACCGGCGTGCGGCGCTCGGTTGCGCCGGCTGCGGCGACTGCATCCAGGACCACCTGGACTATGCGGGCTGTTCCATGCGCTGGTGCTACAAGGAGCTGCGCAACGGCCCGTGCGGCGGCTCGCGTCCCAACGGCAGTTGTGAAGCCCGGCGCGAGTTGCCGTGCATATGGAATGTGATTTACGAGTGCTCTCGGGCGGCCGGACATGACCCGCGCCGCTTTGCGCATACACTGGTGCCGCCGCGCGATTGGTCGCTTGACGGCACCAATGCTCTAGCCAACCGCCTGGCCGGAGTCGACAATCTTGGAAAGAGGCAGACGATTCATGTTCATCATCGGTGAGCTGATAAACGCGACACGAAAGCGTATACGCGAGGCCGTAGTCAACCGCGACGCGGCCTACATTCAGGAGATAGCCCGCCGCCAGGCCGAAGCCGGCGCGGACATGCTGGACGTCAACGGCGGTGTGGCGGGGCAGGAGGTCGAGTCGCTGAAATGGCTGGTGGAGGTCGTACAGCAGGCCGTGGATCTGCCGCTGTGCCTGGACAGCTCGGATGCGGCCGCCTTGCAGGCCGCGCTGCCGCTGGTCAGGGGCAGAGCGATGATCAACTCCATTACGGACGAAGAAGAGCGGTTCCGCGCGGTGCTGGAACTGCTCAAGGAGTACAAGGCCAGGGTGATCGCCCTTACCATGGGCGCCGCCGGGCCGCCTTCGGGCGTCGAAGACCGTGTGGCTGTCGGACGGCGGCTAGTGGAGCGGCTGGCTGAGGCGGGAGTGTCGCCGGACGACATTTTCGTCGACCCCTGCGTAATGCCGGTCAGCACCAATTCCGAGCATGGCCGGAGCGTCATCGAGGCCGTAGGCCGGCTGCGGGAGCTGTTCCCCGGAGTGCACATAAGCGTGGGCTTGAGCAACGTTTCATTCGGGCTTCCGGCGCGCAAACTGCTTAATCAAACCTTTCTGGTCTTATTGATGTCGCGCGGTTTGGATGCGGCGATCTTGGATCCTTGCGACCGCCAGTTAATGGCCAATTTGCTGGCCGCCGAAGCGCTGCTTGGGCGGGACGAATACTGCGCGGCTTACCTGAAGGCCTATCGCCAGGGAAAACTGGAGCCTCCGACCGAGCCGGCCGCCTGAAACGTCCGCACGCAGCCGGCGACGGCATTGGCCCGGATTCTTCAGCCGGTTTGGAGGGCGTGAAGCAACTGGTCCCAGGCGTCTCTAATTTTCGAGTAACTTTCTTCGACCGCTTCGCGGACCTCTCGCGGCGCCAAGGCGGCGCATATATGCGCGGCGTCGATGAAATAAGGCGCCAGGCGGGAGCGCACCACGGCGCGAGGCGGCGGTTTGGGTGAAAAGGCCATCAGCGCCAGCACCAGGGCGATGCCGATCACCGCCCCGCGAATCAGCCCGAAGGCGCCGCCGGCCAGCCGGTCGAGCCAGCTAAGCCCGGCCCATTTGAGCAGAAGTCCCAGTAGTTTGCCCAGTACCGCCCCGGCCAGAATTGTGCCCGTGAAAACCAGCAGGAATCCGATGAAACTGGCAATTGCCTTGTGGCTCACATATGGCTCTAGCAAAGAGCCGGCAGCGCCATAAAACCATAGGGCGCAGAACAAACCGATCAGAGCCGCAGCCAGCCCGATAACCAGACGGGTGAAACCTTTAAGCAGCCCACCCGCGGTGGAGGCGGCCACCAGAATCAGAAGAACGATATCCAGCCAGTTCAAAGCTCTCGTCCCGTTAGAGCACGATAGGCTTCCCGGTACTTTTCGCTGGTGCGAGCCGCTACCTCAGGCGGAAGCGCGGGTGCGGGCGGCTGCTTGTTCCAGCGAATTGACTCCAGATAATCCCGGACGTACTGCTTGTCGTAGGAAGGTTGCGGGCCGCCGGGGCGGTATTCCGAGCGCGGCCAAAAACGCGAGGAGTCCGGCGTGAGCACCTCATCGGCCAGCACCAGGGTGTCGCCGTCCAGGCCGAACTCAAACTTGGTGTCGGCAATGATGATGCCTCGAGTTTCGGCGTATGCGGCGGCTTTCTTGTATATATCCAGCGTCAGGCGGCGTAATTTCTCAGCTTTTTCCGAACCTACCATGCTTGCCGCTTGTTCAAAGGAAATGTTTTCGTCATGGCCGCTCTGAGCTTTGGTGGCAGGCGTGAATATGGGTTCCGGCAGCTTGTCGCTCTCTTTAAGACCCGCCGGCAGCGGAACGCCGCAGACGGTGCCGGTCGCCAGATAATCCTTCCAGCCGGAGCCGGACAGATATCCCCGCACCACGCACTCGACCTCCAGCATGCGGCAGCGCCGCACCAGCATTGAACGGCCTTCAAGCTGATCGGAGAAGGCCCGCAGGGCGGCCGGATACTCACTGAGATCGGCTGTAAGAAAATGCGTGGGAGTTATGTCCTTCAAGAATTCGAACCAGAAAACCGAGAGCTGAGTCAGAATTCGGCCTTTGTCGGGAATGCCCGTAGCCAGCACATAATCGAAGGCCGAAATTCGATCGGTGGCGACAATGAGCAGCTTGTCGTCGATGGCGTATATGTCGCGCACCTTACCCCGGGCGATGAGCGGAATGCCCGGCAGATTGGTCTCAAGCAACACAGAAGCAGAAGAGCCTTTAGTCATGACTAATTGTCTTTCAAATGGGAATGCGTACGGCCATAGTGTCGATTTTCGCACCCAGGGCAGACAGCACCTGTCGCGGCAGGCGGTGTTCGACCTCTTCGAAAAACTCACTTTCTTCACGCCGTATGTGCCTTCGCAACAGGGCGCTGAACTCTTTAAGCAGTTCGACGGAAGGAGCATTCCTCAACTGATCTATGATTTGCTCGAACCGCCGGTGCTCTGAAGTGAACTCCGCCAGCAGCGGATGCCCGCCCAGTTCTTTTTCAACCGTCGGGAAAACAAGCTCTTCCTCAACTTCGAAATGGTTTGAAATCTCCATATCGAAGCGATCTATAGTCAGCGCCGTTAGGCGCGCGACGGTCTCCGCCGGGGCTTCGCTTTCAAAAGCCCGGTCAATAAGAACGCACAGAGCCAATCCATTTTGATGCTGCCTGGCCAATGGCGCCAGTGCCTGGTCACGGAGCATGATAATACTCGTACCATATTCGGCTTGCGAATTGGAACACCTTTGTGGGAACCATGGCTCATAGGCGGATGACTCAGATTTGGACGGCGTCGATTGCACCTGGGGTGATCAGATTCCGACGGCTGCGCCGGTGGTATGGTTGCAGTATGTCGTCCCGGTGGGCGCGGTAGGGCCGGCCATGCGCGCTTCCTCGAATCAAGCATTGTGCAGATATACTGTGAATTCAACGTGAAACTGTCGATCCTGATTCCGGTCTACAACGAGCACGTGGTGGTCGAGCGCAGCCTCTCGCAGGTGCTGGCGGCACCGCTTCCGGAAAACATGGAGCGGGAGTTGATCGTGGTTGACGATTGTTCAACCGACGGAACCTGGGAGATACTCCGCCGCCTGGCCGATGGCGAGCCGTTAATACGCCTGCTCCGTCATGAAAAAAATCGCGGCAAGGGAGCGGCCATACGCACGGCCATCCGCCATGCCACCGGTGATTTCTGCCTGATTCAAGACGCTGATCTCGAGTATGATCCTGCCGAATACCCGCGCCTCTTAAAACCGCTGCTTGACGGGCATGCCGACGCGGTGCTCGGCTCGCGCTATTTGGCCGGCGAACAGCGCCGCGTGTTGCCTTACCGGCACACGATGATCAACAAGTTCCTGACCACGGTCTCCAACCTTTTCTGCAATCTTGACCTCACCGACATGGAGACCTGCTACAAGGCGTTCCGCACGGATTTGCTAAAAAGCATTCCCATCCGCTCCGACCGTTTCGGCTTTGAGCCGGAAATCGTCATGAAATGCGCCAAGCGCAACTTGCGTATTTATGAAGTTCCCATCAGTTATCACGGCCGCACCTATGAGGAAGGTAAGAAAATCGGTTGGAAAGACGGAATTCGGGCGCTGGCGACCATTCTGCATTTCTGGCTGATTGATGATCTTTACGCCGAGCCTTACGGCCGCGGCCTGCTGAACAACATGTCCGGTACTCCCCAGTACCTGCGCTGGATTGCTCGTTTACTGCGCCCCTATGTCGGCGACAATGTCATTGAAATCAGCGCCGGCATAGGCAACATAACCGGCCGCCTGATGGGTTCGGCCCGCTCTTACACCGCCGTCGAGAAGGATCCGCTTTATCTTCATGCGCTGCGAAACCGCTTTCTGCGCACGCCGAACGTTTCGGTCGAAAGCCTGGATCCAGACGACCCGGCGGCGCTGGCTGGGGTGAAGGACCGCTACGACACCGCCTTATGCGTGAACGTGGTCGAATACCTTAAAAACCCGGCGGTGTTGATGCGGGCTCTTTTTCAAGCGCTTCAGCCCGGCGGCAGGCTGGTTGTGCTTGCGCCGCAGAATCCCGGTCTGTACACGCTGCTTGACCAAACTTTAGGTCACAAGCGGCGTTTCCGTCCGAAGGATTTAAAGACGCTGCTCGAGGAGGCAGGATTTACAGTCACCGGAATTCACCAGCTCAACAAGATCGGCGCGCCTGCCTGGTGGCTTTCAGGAAAGCTCTTGCGCCGTCGGCGCATAAGCAAGCCGACTCTTAAAATCTTTGACAAAACGGTGTGGTTGTGGCGGCGTATAGATCGCTTTTTGCCGTGGCCGGGGCTCTCAGTGGTGGTTGTGGGAAGAAAACCCTCGGAGCAAGGAGCGTGACGATCAGAATATGAGTGGAAAGTATGTGGTTACCGGCGGCGCAGGATTCATCGGATCCGCACTGGTGCGCGGCTTGCTGGCAGCGGGAGCGGGTCGGGTTACGGTCATTGACAATCTGCTCACCGGCAAGGAGGAAAACCTTGAAGAGATTCGGGCTTCGGTCGACTTATATTGCGCCGATATTCGTCATTATGAGGAGATCCAAAAGCTGATTAAGGGTGCGGAGATTGTTTTTCATTTGGCTGCAATTCCGTCGGTGCCGCGCTCGATCAACGACCCTGTGCCCTCGCATGAAGCAAACATTGACGGCACGTTTAACGTCCTGAGGGCCGCTGTTGCAGGCGGCGTCAAGCGCTTGGTATACGCTGCTTCTTCTTCGGCGTACGGAGGCAGTGAAGTATTGCCGAAGGTCGAGACGATGACCCCCGATCCGAAGTCTCCCTACGCCGCCCAGAAGCTGGCTGGCGAATACTATGCCCGCGTTTTTCATCTCTGCTACGGGCTGGAGACGGTTTCGCTGCGCTATTTCAATGTTTACGGACCGCGGCAGGATCCCTCTAGCCCATACTCCGGCGTGATTTCCATCTTCATGCGCTGCCTGCTGGAACGGCGGTCTCCGGTGATTTTCGGCGACGGCGAGCAATCGCGCGATTTTACCTATGTCGAGGATGTGGTGGATATAACGCTCCGGGCGGCGCGGGCGGACGGAGTAGCCGGCAATCTTTACAATGCCGGCTGCGGCAACCGCTACAGCTTAAACCAAGTCTGGGCGACCTTACAGAAGATCGAGGGTATCACGCTGCCCGCTCTCTACGGCAAGCCGCGCCCTGGCGACGTGCGTCACTCCCAAGCCGATACCACGCTGGCGCGCCGCGATCTGGGTTTCAAGCCGCGCTTCAGCCTGCAAGAAGGACTTAGCAGAACTTTGGCTTGGTACCGCGATGCTAAGATGAAAAGTTAAATCGGGAGCTGAGGATGTCAATCCTGGAAAACCGTTTTGAGGAGAACTTTCTGGTCACCAGCGTTGATTACGTTTTCAACTGGGCCAGGCAAGGTTCTCTTTGGCCCCTGACTTTCGGGTTGGCTTGTTGCGCCATCGAAATGATCGCCTCAAGCGCCGCCCGTTTCGACATTGCCCGCTTTGGCGCCGAAGTCTTCCGCCCCAGTCCGCGCCAATCCGACCTGATGCTGGTGGCTGGAACCGTCACCCTGAAAATGGCGCCTGTTCTCCGGCGGCTATACGATCAGATGCCTGAGCCTAAATGGGTTATCGCCATGGGCGCTTGCGCTAGCGTAGGGGGTCCCTTCAATACATATGCCGTCTTGCAGGGAGTTGATAAGATCGTGCCGGTCGATGTGTATATAACCGGCTGCCCGCCGCGTCCTGAAAATCTTTTCTACGGCCTGCTTAAGCTTCAAGAAAAAATAGACAAAACGAAGAACCTAGCCAAGCGCCCGACCGAAGTCCGGCTGGACGAGGCCATGCTGGAGGATTTCAAACGCCGGGTGCGCATTGCCCGGACCGATAACACTCCCGCCTGATCGCGCCGTGGAGCTTTTCCGCGAGAATAATGAGCATGTACTAGAGGCAATTCCACTGCTTGAATTTGGTTGGCTGGTGCATGGTTTCGGCACTCGCCGCTCACACGTCTGGAACGGGCAGCCGAACTTGGTAACGCTTAAGCAAACTCACTCTGATAATTGCATCCTTATTAGCCAACACCCCAGCGAGGTGCTTTACGGGGATGCCTTGCTCACGGCAGCGCCGGGATTGATGATCGGTGTGCGCACTGCTGACTGCGTGCCTATTCTGCTGGTTGATCCGCGCCACCGGGCGGTGGGAGCAGTGCATGCCGGCTGGCGCGGTACGGCCGGCCGCGTAGCCGTAAAAGCTATGGAGAAAATGCAGAGAGATTTTGGTGGCTCACCGGGGGAAATCCTGGCGGCCATCGGCCCTTCCATTGGACCTTGCTGCTACCGGGTTGGGGCAGAGGTGGCAGTTCTATTTCGGGAATGGTTTCCGGAAAGAAACGATCTGGAGGGCCCGGTGAAATTGGACTTGGCCGAGGCCAACCGCCGCCAACTAATTGCGGCCGGGCTTCGAGATGCACACATTTTTCAAGCCCAGCTCTGCACGGCGTGCCTAAAAAATAACTTTTTTTCCTATAGGCGGGAAGGTAAAACGGCGGGGCGCCAAATTGCGGCCATAGGCATTAAGGGGCCGGCGTAATACCGGCCCCTCTGCCGGCTTCAGGCAGCCGGAATCAGTAGATCATCGAAAAGCTCTGCCTCCTCGCTGGTGTTTTGGTCGGCCAACTCCTGGCACTTGATGCAATATGCAGCCCAGGGCACAGCCTCCAGCCGTTTGGGGCTGATCTCCTCCTCGCAGTGTACACAGATGCCGTATGAGCCATCCTCAATGCGCTGCAAGGCGGCTTTTACGTTGCGGAGGAGGTGGGACTCGCGATCGAGATTACGTATGGCCAGCTCACGCTCCGCCGCATGTTGAACTTCGTCCAACGCGTCAGGGCTTTTCTCGATAGCAATTCCTTCCCGGTTCCTCAAGACCTTTGCCAATTCTTGCTGCTTGGCTTCGAGCAGCTTTTTGTAACGGTTAATTTCGGTCTTGGTCATTTTCTCCTCCTCTCCTTTTTCGGCTGGCCCGACCAATTCTGTAGATCTTCCAGCCTTCTTTTTGCCCTTTGCCGGTTGTCACCGGTGGGCTTGGTTCCTACGACTGAGATCGTTACCTAGGCTGTCCTACTACCTCCTTGTCGACCTCCATCCGTACGTCTCCTTTGGTCCTTATCGGCCCAAGGGACTTATTGTGCAGCAATTATCGTGCCAGGTCTAACAACCCCGACCCAGCCAGCCCATCTTTCAAGGAACTTCTGCCCAGAGCAAAAGATAAGACGCTTTATCGCGCAGAAAGTTTCAAGAAAATTATACGAAATTCTATTGCACGCAAAGGACTTCCAGCCCGGGGCCACTTGCTCGAACGCGTCGGTGCTAGTTTTGCGCACCCCGTCTGTCGGCTCACAGCCTCAGTGGCTCAAGATAAACCAGGGTGCGTCCCCTGCCATTGGCCGGAATAAATTTCCTAACTGTGAAGAATTCTCCTGCCTTTGGCCGGGCTGGAAGCTGCGCTTAGCGGATAGATATTTTACCAAAAACCAAACCCAGCTCGCGATTGTCGCCAGCCGCTCGGAAAGTTCGGCTAACTTCAATGCTCACAGTAGCTTTCGGCTGTCCGACCAGCGCCTCTGGTACGGGAAACTCCAGTTTGAAGGCGGCGTCTGGGCTATGCAGCCAGCCTCGGCCTGCCAGAATTCCTCCCGCGCGTACCACCACTTCCAGTGGGCCCTCCTTCACTTGCTGGCGTGGGCAATAGCCCTCCAAGATGATTTTGGCGCCAGGCGCTTGCGGGCCTCGCAGGGTGACCTCGGCTTGCCGCGCCATCCAGCGGTAAAGACCCTCCACCTGATACCAACCTGGGCCCAACTGGGAGGCAAAGACCTGGCTTCCGGCTTCGATTTTATCGGGCAGCTCCGGCTCAACCCAAAGTTCGGCCGCCAGCCGACGATACCGGCCGGTCACATTACGTAGTTTTTCTTCGGCCGGATCAAATGCATAGACCACTGCGCGATCACTTTCCAAAGCTGTTCTGGCCAAGGCGGCGGGAAGCATATAATCGCGCACTTCGGCCAGTTCCGGGTGCGGTTCAATCGCGGCGGCTGCCTCCGGCGTCAGGTACACGTCGCGTACCCCAACTACCAGATTGGGCTTGTTATAAAGCGTTACCCAGAAAAGCTCACTCGGCACTTCAGCAAGCAAGATTGCTTTTCCGGGATGTAACTGGCTAGCTCTCAACAATCCTAGGACCAGATTTTTTGCACGCCGGCTGGTATCGTAATGCCAGCGGACAATGATTCGGGTGGTGGGCATCGACACCGCCAGAAACGAAGCCACAAGCAGGAAAGCTACAAACCGTATGACAAGCCGGCTGCTGCGAGCGGAAGCCAAGCCCCAAGCGGCCAATATTGCCGGGCCGACCACCGGCGCTGTCAGATAATAGTCCGATTTGTGATCGCGCAGCGGCGCCACCGGGGCCAATAAGACCAGAAACCAAAACAGCAGCAATAGAGGCTTAAGGTTCCGCTTATGAGCATGGTATAAGGCGAAGCCGGCCAGAGCTGCGGTCATGGCCAGCGTGCCGGCAATTGGTCCCCATTGTGGCAGCCGGATACCCGCCAAATAGGCCCGGCTGAAACCTAGCATCCATTCCCAGTAAGTCCAGAGCGTCTTAAGAATGCTGGCATCCCAGTACATGTGGTAAGGCCCGCTGGTTGGTTTTGGAATGAAAAACCAGTGCGTCAGGCCGTAACAGATCGATGGCGCGAGCAGCCATAATGCTGGACGTACCCGGTTGCGCGCCTCTATCACCGTATAGGCAATTGCGATAACTGGGTAAACAACAATGATCTCGAGCGTGCCGAACCCGAGCAGAAAAGCCGCCCACTCGAGCGCAGCCCAACGGCGGCGCCCGGTCTCAAGCCATATAAGCCGGCAGTAGAACGCTGCCAGCAGAAAGAAGGTGTACAGGATTTGGTTATAAGCTGAATTCCAGCATAGGGCCCCGGCCAGCGTATTGGTGGCGGTCCACAAAACGGGCGCCAGAAATCCCGCCAGGCGCGAGCCGGTTAAACGCTTGGCGATCAAAGCGACCAAAATCAGATTGGCAAACTGTGTAGCAAAGGCCACCAGTCGAAATGGCAGCGCGTTGAGGCCGAAAACAGAATCGAGCACGATGAAATAAAGCCGCTCGCTCAACACCCGCACCGTTCCCTGGGCCTGAGGTGAAAACAGCAGGGGCCATAAATCTGAAGGGTGAGCCAACTGATCGTTGAGGGTTAACCAGGCGAAATCATCCTGCTGGAACCAGACCTTCAACCCGAGCCAGTAGACAGCCAGGCAAAAGAGGCTTGGTGCGGCCCAATACGCAATTTGCGCCGCTCGCCTCATTTGGCTTCAAAGCCCACGGCAGTCGCTACGATGCCCAGTTCACGCTGATCGGCGCCGCTTGGCGGCAGAGATTTATCCAGTGCGAAATCGACGGTCACTGCATTCTTTGCAAGCGCTTGGGGCGGAACATCACGGACGTAATCGAATTGGCCTTCTTTGCTGAAGGTCTCGGGAGGTAAGTCAACGCCTTCAATGGAGGCACGAAGCGTGACCGAGCCTAACTTTTTCGCGACCGGCTCTGGAACGGTCAGCCGCAGAACCAGTCGAGCGCCTTTTTCGGCGGCGCCCTTCGGGGGCGCCAGCAGCACCGAGAAATTGCGGGCCGTCCAGCGCCAGCTACCGGCCTCAATATCGTAAAACCCTTTCAGCAACTGTGATGCGGCCCCGGAATCTCCGGTGTGTATGAACGATTGAAGCCCGGCAGCTTCTTTCGGCTCTTCAATTGTCGCCTCCGAGAGATTCTGGCGGCTTTTGCAGGCTCCCGAGGACAGGAGCAAAAGCAAAGTGCAAATGCAAGCGGTCCAAGTAGAGAGTTTCCGCATAGTCACAGTATATTCAACGCTGTAGTTGTCCAACTTTGCGCCGCAGCCGCAATACGCTGTAGATCTGTTCCGTGAGCGGGCTGCCAAAAAAGAAGGCCAAGCAAGTCCGGACGGCGCTCATTTAGCCTCTGAGTGTTGCTCGCTGCGCCATCGGCGGCGTTTGGCCCATCCGGGCTTGTTCTCCTGGCGGCTACGCCCTATTCCCAGAGCGTCTTCCGGCACCGGTTTGGTGATTACCGAGCCGGCCGCCACGTAGCTGCCCGGGCCGATAGCGACCGGAGCCACCAGCGTCGAATTGCTTCCAATGAAAGCGCCATCCCCGATGGTGGTTTGATGTTTGCGAATTCCGTCGTAATTGCAAGTGATGGTGCCCGCACCGATGTTGGCGCCGGAGCCTATGACTGCGTCGCCAAGATAGGCCAGATGAAGCGCTTTCGAACCCGCTCCCAGCCGGGCTTTCTTCATTTCGACGAAATTACCGACGCGCGCGCCGGCTTCAAGATGATTCTCCAGGCGAAGACGGGCATACGGTCCGGCTTGTACGTCGTCCTCTAAAATCGATGAGCCTACGATGGTGAACGGCCCGACCGTTACCCGGTTGCCCAGCCTGGAATCTTGAATAATGGAGCAGGCGCCTATGGAGCATTCCTCGCCGATGGTGGTGTTGCCCAGAATCTGAGTGAAGGGGCCGACCACCGTGTCCCTGCCGATATGCACTTGCGGATCAATTATGACCGTCTCCGGTTTTTCAATGGTTACGCCTGCGAGCATAAGGCGGCGGTTGATGCGCTCCCGCAGCAGCCGATCCGCTTCGGCCAGCTCAATGCGGTTGTTGATACCGAGCAATTCGCGCGGCTCCGGGTGCAGTAATCCTTCGACTTTGAGTCCTGCCGAGCGGAACAGCGCTACTATGTCGGTCAGGTAATACTCGCCGGCGGGATTGTCGGGACGGATCTTGTTAATGTACTCCCACAGCGGCCGGCTATCGAAGCAATAAACTCCTCCGTTGATTTCCCGGATGGACAACTGGTCTGGGTCGGCCGCTTTCTCTTCGATGATGGCCAATACGGCGCCGCCCGCGTCCCGAAGAATGCGGCCGTAACCGGTGGGATTCTCCAAACGGGTGGTGAGCATTGTCAAGGCGGCGGAACTTCGCCGGTGATGCTCTACCAGAGCCGCAAGAGTCCCGGCCTCAATCAGCGGGCAGTCGCCGTAGAGCACCAGCAGCAGGCAATCCTGCTCGCCCACCTGCTCGCGCGCAACGCGTACCGCATCAGCGGTGCCGCGCTGTTCAGGCTGATCGACAAAGCGCACACTACGGCCTTCGAGAGCGCGCTTGACCTCCTCGGCGCCGTGGCCGACCACCACTAAAATATTCTCCGCCTCAACCAGAGCCGAGCATGTCTGAACCACCTGCTCGATAAGTGTCCGGCCGCCGGCTTTGTGCAACACCTTGGGCTTAGTCGACTTCAGGCGAGTGCCTAGGCCGGCCGCCAAAATTAGCGCCTTTAGTGGAAATTGCATAGAAACATTTTGACTCATTGTTTATTTGGCGGAACGCCCCGCTCGGGTTCGCCCCAGCGCCGCAAGATCCAGAACAGTTCCGGCCAGCGCCGCCGGATCGTGGCGCACCTTTTCGCCCTGCTCAGCCAGCGGAGCGCGAACTACGGCAAGGCCCAGCTCTTCCAAGCGTGCGGTGTCGACTTCTACCGGTTTGGCCTTTTGGCGGGCATACTTACGCCGGAGGGCGGGTTGTATAGGAGTGGTGTTTACGATGGCGAAATCCAGCAGATCTGGATAGGAATGGTCGAGGATGGCCTGGACGTGATCGGAAGCCGTAAAGTTAGTTGTTTCACCAGGTTGCGTCATAAGGTTAATGACACAAGCCTTGATGGCCGGCGAACGCCGAATCGCCTCCGGGATTCCCTTTACCAGCAAGTTGGGTATAAGGCTGGTGAAAAGCGATCCAGGGCCTATTGTTATTAGGTCAGCTTGAGCAATGGCGGCCAGGGTTTCGGGCAATGGGCGGCAGTCGCTCGGCTTGAGCGCCAGGCGCACAATTCGGCTGCGGCTCCGGCTTATGTTGGTTTCGCCGGTAACCTTGGAGCCGTCGGCCAGCGTAGCCTCAAGCGTCACGTTGATGGAAGTCGCCGGATAGATTTTTCCAGATATGGCCAGCACTTCAGAACAAAAGCGCACCGCCTTGATGAAGTCGCCGGTGACGTTGGTAAGCGCCGTCAGCAGGAGATTACCGAAGCTATGCCCTTTTAAACCTTTGCCGGAGGGAAAACGGTATTGTAAGAGTTTGCTGAGGAGCGCCTCGTCTTCGGAAAGCGCCACCATGCAGTTACGAATGTCGCCGGGTGGCAGCACATCGAACTCGCGCCTGAGTCGCCCGGAGCTGCCGCCGTCATCGGTGACGGTGACCACGGCAGTGATATCCACCGGTCGTGGCGCCCAGGGCGAAGAGGCTGTGGCGAAGTCGCGCAGGCCGCGCAACAACGTGGAAAGTCCCGTGCCTCCGCCTATGGCTACTATGCGGAGTGGCGCTCCCCGCTCTGTTGCGTTGAGCGAACGCTTGGCCTGGAAACTGGTTTTCTTTTTTTCCAGAGTAGACCTCCGTGCCGGCCGCGGGCGGCCTAGCGGTCGGACCTTTTCTCCTTTTGTACAAGCAACGAAGCAAGCGGGTGGCGCTGTATAAATGGTGCAAAATCGCTGTCATTGAGCGCCTGGGCGCGGTTGCGGGGATTAAGCTCGATAGCTCGCTTGAGATGTTCGTAAGATGCTTCCATATTACCGCGCAGTCCGTAGGTCAGAGCCAGCGCATAGTGTACGTGGTCGGCTTCCGGCGCCTGCCTCAGCGCCTCCAACAGATGCCTTTCGGCCGCGTCCAGTTCTCGCCGATTGAGCAAGGTCACCGCCAGCTCATAGTGCTCTTCAGCGGTCTTGGGCTGGAGTGTGGCCCGGTTCATCTTCTGCTCGCAAATGCGAGCATGAATGCGCGCCGAATGCGCCATTGCGCGTTGAGGTCCGCCGGCTGCCGCCTCAAAAAGATCTCTCGCCCGGGCAAATTCTCCGGCTTGGAACAGGGAGATGGCTTTCTCATATATTTCAGTTTGTTCTGCCGTGCCGGTAGCAGTTTTTTTCAAATCGGTTGCTTTCTGTGACGTTGGGGCGCTGGTTTTCCTCATTCACCCCCTCCTGGGCGCATCCGCATGACGCTCGCCTACGGCGACAAGTAGAGTTTCTAGCAGATGGAATTACGTAATGCAACTGCCTGAACCGGAAGTCCAGAACAAAAAGACCATTTTGTATAAGTCGTGCGGGGTGGCAGCCGTTTTGTAGAAAATCCAATAGTGCGCCGCATACGGCGCTCCGATTTTACGGACTGATCCTTAATGTGTTTTGCTACAGGGCGCACCCGCCCTCAACGCGGAATCTCTTTCATAGAATGCAATTAATGGACCTTTGGGCTCCGCAATCGGCCTCCATTGGCGGCGATCTTGACCATCGGCTTGGCGAATTAGCTGCCCGGCCGGCAGTTTTTTCGATCCACCTCACAGAGGGAGAGCCCTACACGGGACGTACCGCAAACCTGAGCCGCCGTTTTGCGAGGTTGCTGGGACCGGACCGAAGCCGCTCGCGCCTTCTGAACCTCCGCAGTGTGGCGGCCAGGGTGGAATGGCAGTATACCGCCTCCTGGCTTGAAACGAACCTTCTGCTATGGGAAGTCTCGCGGCGCTATCATCCGAAAAACTACCGCTCCTTGATGCGGCTGCGCCTTCCGCCTTACCTGAAGATTGGGCTTTCGAATCCTTTTCCCCGCTGTTACGTTTCGACACGCCTGGCGGGCTCAAACGGGGTCTGGTATGGTCCTTTCCGCAATCACGCTCGAGCCGAACAGTTTGAGGCCCAATTGCTTAGCCTGTTCCAAATACGGCGTTGCCAGGAGGACCTGGCGCCTTCCCCCGATCATCCCGGTTGCATTTACGGCGAGATGAACATGTGCCTGCGGCCCTGCCAGCAGGTAGTGGGGCGTGAGGAATATGCGAGCGAAGTGCTGCGCCTTACGGAGTTCCTAGCGACCGGGGGGCGATCGCTTGCAGAGGTTTTGACGCAGGCCAGGGATCAGCTTAGCGCAGAGATGCGCTATGAGGAGGCGGCACGCATCCACCGACAGCTTGAAGCAGTTGAGCGAGTAATGAAGACCGCTGATGAGCTGGCGGCGGAGATTGACCGGCTGAACGGGGTGGCCGTGACGCGCTCGGTCGAAGCCGGCGCGGTTGAGTTGTGGTTTTTCCTTAACGGATGCTGGTTACATCCGGTGCGCTTCCGTGTAGCTGATCCAGGTTGCACCGAATCGCTTGACCACCGCTTGCGCGCCATCGCCGCCGGAATTGCGGCACCCCGGCTGTCTGCTCGCGAGCGCGAGGAACACTTGGCGCTGCTCGCTCGCTGGTATTACTCTAGCTTCCGGGACGGCGAATGGTTGCGATTTACCGCGCTTGAGCAGTTGCCTTATCGCAAGCTGGTACACGCAATTTCCCGCGTCGCCAGAGACGCCGCAGGTTAAAATAAGCGGTCCGCGCCGGTGCTTAGAACCCGCTGTGCGTGGAGATGGCGTACTCCAGCTCCTGCCTGCGTTCGGGCGAACCCGTGAAAATCTCCACGGGCCACTGGCGCTGCGCTATGAGCTGGCGATAGAGCCGATCTTCTAGGCGGCTGTTGATCCCCCACCCGGCCAGGTACTGCAACTTCAGGTCGCGGTCGCGGGTGATGGGCGCGCCTCGGAGCCAGCCTTCGAAGTCCGCACGGCGTCCGGCATATGTGCCGAGAAGAGTGATAGGCGATTGTACGCCGATTCCCAAAAGCGATGCCGCAACTTGGGAGTATTCGGGCCGGCCGGCGCGTTCCACAAGCTGGTCCAGGTCTATGCGCATAGGTTCAAGCGTGCCCATGAACACCATGTCGTAGCCCTGGCCGTTGACCGTATTCGCCCAGATCGTGCCGTGAGGAAAAGCGGCGAAAAAGGTCGCCAACTCGCTTCGAATCGTCGCTTCATCGGTTTCGTAGAGAGGAACGTATAGGGTGAAAATACCCCCGGGATTCAGGTGCCGCTTGACTGCTTCAAAGTATTCGAGCGAATACAGCGCCGCAGTGCCTTTGGCGAAAACGTCCAGGGGGTCCGAGGCGATGATGTCGAAGGTTTCCCGCGTCGTCATCAGGTAATGGCGGGCGTCGTCATAGACAATACGTGTGCGCGGATCGCGCAGCACGTGGTGGTTCTCCTCGCCGAAATACTTGTCGGAAGTGGGTGGGATGACCGGTTCGATTTCGCATACCACTATGCGCCGGATGCTCGGATAACGGGTAAAAGAACCGGCCGAAACGCCCGCGCCGAAGCCGATGCCCAGTACGGAACGAGGCGCCGGATGCAACAAAGCCGGCAGATGGCTCACCATGCGCTGAAGGCGCATGTCGTAGTAGGCCGTCGTTGCCTGCACGTGACCGTTTACGGCAAGCTCGCGCTCGCCTGCCGGCCACTCGGTTATCACGATTGAAGAATTCCGTCCTTCTTTCATTTCGACGATTTTCGATTGGCCGGCGCGCGTAGCCATAAGGCGTCCGTAGGCCACCATCTCGCCGGGCACCGCCCGCACGGTGAAGCTGAGTCCCAGGGCCAGAGCGACAGCCAGCGCAATCGCCGGCCATTCGGAATAGGTGCGGCGGCGCGTCACCTCAATCCCCAGAAGCAGCACACCCCCGGCTACCGCCAGCCAAAGCAGCAATTGCTGGCTGTGCTGGGTCCCGATCCAGGGCACAAGGACCAGGCTGGTCGCGAGCGCGCCGGCAATGGCCCCCAGCGTGTTTGCAGCATAAACCCCGCCCACGATCCGGCCAGGATCGCGACCCGGCCCGGCTGCGGCGGCCAGCGCCAGGGGGAAACTCGCGCCCCAGAGCAGGGTCGGCGGCAAAATTGCCCACAGGCATCTGGCCATATCCAATTGGAAAATGTGCCAGGGATTGGTCGAAAGCATTGGGTTCACCGGCCAGTAGGGCAGCGATCCGGCAATCATATAAGCCGACCAGGCGAAGCCCGCGGCCAGCAACACCTGGCACCAGCCCAGAGCACGCCGCGCGTCGCCGAAACGAACTATCCAGCTCCCGGCGGCGGTCCCTATTGCCAGGCCGGCCAGAAAAACAGCCAGGATGATCGAGAACACGTAGACCGTCGAACCGAGCAGCATGGCCAGCAGCCGGGTCCAGACCACCTCGGCGCCCAGGGCTGTTGCGCCGGAGATGCCGATCGCTACAAAAACCGGCCAGGCGGGGGCAGGCTCGGCGGGCGCGTCCCCAAACGTTTTGCTTTCATCTGCCGTATGCTGTTCGGCAATAATTTCGGCCGGTGAGCGTCTGGCTATAAGCAGCGCAGCAGCGCCGGCGGCAAGATTAAAAACAGCGGCGACAAACGTAGCCACGACCGTATCGTGAACTCGTAGCAAATAAAACCCTGCGGCCAGACAGCCCAGCACGGCCCCGGCTGTGTTAGCGCCATACAGCAATCCCCACCAACAGGCGCCGGTTGGCGTTGAACGAACCCAGCGCGAGACGGCGGGCAGGGAAGCGCCCATAAGCACCGTTGGCGGCAGCAGGCAAACGGCGGCTACGAAGCCGCGAAGCAGCAGAGATGGCAGCCCATAGCCGGCTACCGCAATGTAAATGCGATTGACATAGGGCAAGCCAACCAGCACCAGCAGACCGCAGACGGCTATTGCAAACTCTATTAAGGCGTAAATTTTGAGCGGATGGCGGTCGCGTAAATTCAAACGCGGAAACCAGATGCTTCCCAAACATAAACCGCCCATATAGGCGGCCAGCAGGAAACCAAGTGAGATTGCAGTTGAACCGATAGCCAAACTGAGCAGTTGAAACCAGACCACCTCATAGATCAGTCCGGCGCAGCCGCTGGTGGCAAGAACCGGCAAAAGAAAGGGTAAAAGTTCCGTTCCAGGGCGAAGTTCAGCAGTATTCTTTTCCATTTTCCGTCCCGCTATAGCGCCATCATGCATGGAACACATAATAGCCAAGATTGATGGCCCGGCAGGAAGGTTACTCCGGCTAGGAGCATAAAATCCGGAAGAGACTTTTCGAAGCCCTCTGGTGCGGACAAAGCGTCGTTATATAAGGCGCAGGATTTTCAAGCGGTAGTTTTTTGTAAAGGCTCGTAAACCCTGCCCGGTGGAGCCTACTATTGGGAAACCAAAACTTTGCGGCCAGCGCCTTAAATTCATAGAGGCCGACGCAAGCTGCGGCGGTGGTGAGGTTGGCTGATGCAAATTAAACGAATTCTGCTTGGTTGTCTAGCTTTTTCGCTTTCAGTGGTTGTGGTAATGCGGCTGCTTGCCGCCGAGCACCGGGGAGTAGTCACCAGCAGCGGCCATCCGATTCCCGGGGCCACTGTCACGGCCACCCAGGGAGAAAGGAAGCTCGTCACCACCACTGACGAAAAAGGAGCATACTCTTTCCCAAACCTCGGCGAAGGAGTTTGGACTGTGGAGGTCGAATTATTCGGCTTCAGGCCTGCCCGCCGTGAGATTGACGTTTCGGCCGACGCGGCACCGCTAGATTGGGAGCTGAAAATGCTTTCCGATGCGGAAATGCTTGAGGAGCTGGCAAAACGGGCGGGCAGTAGATCGGCGGTTGCGGCCGGCGGGCAAGCGTCAGTCCCGGCTCCGGCCAGGCCCGAGGCTGCACCGCAACGGGCGGTCGGCGCCGGGCGTGGACCGGCGCAAGGCGGCAGACCAGCAAGCGAGGCAGGCGCTCCGGCTGCTGCTTCGAGCAAACCCCCGCGGGGAGTCCAGCCTACGGCTCAGGCACAAGCTGGAAGGGGTACCCGGCGCAGCCCGGAACAACCGGGACTTGACTTCATAGCTGTCGGCATCAATCAATCCGCAGAGGCCTCCCTGTTTGCGCAAGAAGGAGTTATTACGGAAGACCAAACCGCAGAACTGGCCACCAGCGCCGCTCGTTCATATTTGGTGCAAGGCAGCATGAGCAGCGCCTTGGGCATGCCAGGTCAGGGCGATTGGGGTATGTTCGGCCGCGGTATGCCGGGCGGGCCGGAGATGATGGGTTTGGCTGGACGCGGCATGGCCGGGTTTCCAGGGCCTGAAAATCCGGGTGAAGGTGGGCCTGGGATTGGCGGCGGTGAGCCTGTGAGCGCAGGCGGTCCAGCAATGGGGCCTCCGGGCGGCGCAGGGCGTGGCGGCCCTGCCGGCATGGGGGCCGGCCGGGGTGGGCCGATGATGGGTGGCAGAGGTGGATTTGGCGGGGCGGCGGAAGGACCAGGGCGGGGCGGACCCGGACGCGGACAACCGCCGGCTTGGATGGGGCGAGCAGGCGCGCTGGCATTCGGCAACAACCGGCGCAACCCGCGCATGATGTATAACGGGAATCTCAACATCAATGAAGCCAACTCGTTGTTGAACGCTCAGTCTTATTCGCTTAGCGGGCAAAAAATACCAAAGCCTTATTCGAACACCACCACCGTAAATGCTTCATTCGGCGGACCTTTTAAAATTCCAAAGCTGCTCAGCGGAAACAACGGTCAGTTCATGATCAACGCAGGCGTAACCCGCAGCCGTGTAGGCCAGCAGGGAACGCTCACGACGATGCCATCGCTGCTCGAACGCGCAGGCGACTTCTCGCAGTCGGTTTCCTCCGGGGGGCAGCCGGCGCTGATCTATGATCCGGCTTCCGGAGCACCGTTTCCCGGAAACGTAATCCCCACCTGGCGCATAGATCCGGTGGCCGCCGAGCTGCTCAAGTTCTACCCGCTGCCGAACCTGCCGGGCCAGGTGCGGAATTTTCAACTTCCAACGACGCGCTACAACAATAACCAAAACTTCAATTTCCGCATCAATCAGACTCTGAATTCGCGCAACCGGATCTCCGGCGGTTTGGCGTACTCCGGCGGGAACAACCGGGAACCTAACATTTTCGGTTTCATCGACACAGGCGCCAGCCGGGGAATTAACGCAAACCTAGCTTATTCACATAATTTCGGAAGCCGCCGGATTCTAAGTTTAAATTACAATTTCAGCCGTAACCGCAACCAACTCACTCCGTTCTTTGCTTTCCGAGATAATGTGGCGGAGCGCTTGGGCATACAGGGGGTTTCCACTGAACCTATAAACTGGGGGCCGCCCACGTTGAACTTCACCAACTTCGCCGGCCTCTCCGATGGCGCGGCCTCGCTCAACCGGAACCAGACCAGCACGGCGGGCGGCAATCTGATCTGGGTATACAAGAACCACAATTTGTCATTCGGCGCCAACTACCGTCGCCAGCAGGTTAACCGATATTCCGACCCGAATGGGCGGGGGACGTTCACCTTCAACGGTTATGCCACCAGTCTGCTGATAAACGGAGCGGCGCAGCCCGGCACCGGATTTGACTTGGCGGACTTCCTGCTCGGAAAGCCCGGCACGGCCACCGTGCGCTATGGCGCCTCCTCGCTTTACTTCCGCGGCTATTTGATTGACCTTTTTATGCAAGACGACTGGCGCATTAACTCCCGGCTGTCGCTGGTTTACGGGGTTCGCTGGGATTACCAGAGTCCGGTGCGCGAGCTTTATAACCGTATGGTCAATCTCGACGTTGGCCCGCTGTTTACAGCGATTGCGCGCGTGCTGCCGGGCCAGACCGGCCCGCTTACGGGACGCCTCTACGGGGCAGGACTCGTTAACGGCGACCCGAACAACATTTCACCGCGGCTGGGCGTCGCCTGGCGCCCGAGCGCCAAACGCTCGACCGTGTTGCGCGCCGGCTACGGCGTTTATTTCAACACTTCGGTCTACAGCAACGTAGCCGGGCAGATGGCGCAGCAGCCGCCGCTAGCTACGGTCTGGAATCTTAACCTGCAACAAAGTCCACTGCTTTCGATTGCCGATGCATTTACAAATCCGGCTAACTTTAAAACCAACACACTTACAACAAATACATTTGCTGTAAATCCTGAGTACCGAATCGGCTATGTCCAACAATGGAATTTTTCAATACAGCAGAACTTGCCGCTATCCTTGCAGGCGACGCTGAGTTACCAAGGGTCGAAGGGGACGCAACTCAACCGCTTGTTCCAGCCCTGGGTGATGCCGCCGGGCGCAGCCGCAGCGCCCTATCCGACGGGTTACGTCTATCAGAGCTACGGCGGCAACTCCATCTACCATGGCGCGGTGATTCAGCTCATTCGGCGCTTTCGCGGCGGGCTCAGCGCCGGCGCCGGCTATGTTTTTTCTAAGTCGATCGATGACGGGGGAGCAGGCGGCGGATCGGGGCAGGCCCAGGACTGGCTGAATTTCAAGGCCGAACGCGGCCTGTCCAGTTTCGATCAGCGGCATAACCTAAACATCAATTTCTCCTACAGCACCGGCCAGGGGCGGATGGGGGGCGGCCTGCTCACCGGATGGCGAGCGCATCTGTTAAACGACTGGACCATCATGAGTCAGATACAACTGGCTTCGACCACGCCGATGACGGTCACGGTCGCCGGAAACCAGCTCTCGCGAGGAGCAGTTTCGCAGACTCTACGCGCCGACGCCACGGGCATCCCCCTTCATCCGGCGCCCGCGGGTCTGCTGTTTAATCCGGCAGCCTTCGCCGTACCTGCGGCGGGCCGCTGGGGCAACGCAGGACGCAACATTGTGGAAGGGCCCATGCTGTTCAGCCTGAACGCCGCAGCCGCCAGGGTTTTCCGGCTGGGCGAACGCCGCGCGTTGGAAATTCAAATGCGCGCCAACAATGCGCTTAATACGGTGGTCGTCAATCGCTGGAACACGCAAATTAACACCAACACCTTCGGGCTGCCTACCGGAGTTGCGCCTATGCGCAGCGTGACCTCCAGCCTTCGATTCAGGTTCTAGCCATGCGCTCACATGCTTTGTTCTTCGCTCTGGTTACGTTTCTTCTGATTTCGGCCGCCTTCACCCAGCAGAAGCCGGGCAGCGCGGGGCAGACGATGAACGCGCCACTGGCGCGACCGACGGTGAAGTTTGAAACCACCACTCAACTGGTCATCGTGAATGTTTTCGTGAAGGATAAGGATGGCCGGCCGGTTGAAGGCTTGACCGCCTCCGATTTTTCGGTCTTTGAAGACGGTAAGCCCCAGCAGATAAAAGTATTCGAATTCCAGCGGGTGGAAGATAACCAGTTGCCTCCTCCTCGGCTCGGATTTGCCGAACGAGCGGCGGACCAGGGCACCCAGACGCCGCCGGCGCGGTCGGCCGAAGCTGCCGTTCAACCGGCGATCACGCCGGCGCGTCCCGGTGAAATCAAATACAAAGACAGCCGCCTGCTGGTGCTTTACTTCGACTTTCAGGGCATGCCGGTGGAGGACCAGATTCGGGCGCAGGAAGGCGCATTAAAGTTTTTGACCACTCAAATGAGCGCCGCCGACCGGGTCGCCATCATGAGCTATGCCGGCCAGCTCAAAGTCTTGCATGATTTCACCGATGACCGGGATGCGCTCATAAGAGTCGTAAAGAGTCTGGTTGTCGGCGAAGCCAGCGAAATGGCCAACACCAGCGCGGATGAAAGCGCTGAGGACACAGGAGCGGCATTTACGGCGGATGATTCCGAATTCAACATTTTCAATACGGACCGGAAGCTGACGGCGTTGAGCAACGCGTTGAAAATGCTCGCGAGCCTTCCGGAAAAGAAGGCGCTGGTCTACTTTTCAAGCGGCGTCAGCCGCAGCGGCATCGATAATGACGCTCAACTCAGAGCCACGATCAACGCCGCGCTGCGCAGCAATGTTTCCATTTACCCGGTGGACGCTCGGGGGCTGGTGGCCATGGCTCCGGCGGGCAACGCCAGCCGCGGTTCAGGGGGCGGGGAAGGCAACCGGGGCAACTTCAGCGGCGGCGCCGGCCGGGCGCTCATGAGCAGTCTCTCCGGTTCGCAGGACACGCTTTATGCGTTGGCGGCCGACACCGGCGGCAAGGCGTTTCTCGACAGCAATGACCTCTCGCTCGGAGTGGCGCAAGCGCAGAGGGACATAGCCAGTTACTACATTCTGGGTTACTACAGCACCAACACGGCGCTTGACGGAAAGTTCCGGCGAATCAAAGTGCAACTTAATAAAAAGCTGGCGGCCAAACTGGATTATCGCAGCGGCTACTTTGCCTCCAAACAGTTCAAGCAGTTCAGCTCCTCGGACCGCGAGCGACAACTTGAGGAAGCGCTCATGTTGGGAGATCCGATCACAGACCTGACGTTGGCCCTGGAGGTCGGTTACTTCCGCATGGCGATGGACCGCTACTATGTGCCGGTTACCGTGAAAATGCCCGGCAGCGATTTGGAGCTGGCTCGGCGCGGCGGTTACGAAAGCGCGCGGTTGGATTATATCTGCCAGGTGCGTGATGCACGGGGCCGGCTGGCGGCGACGGCGCGGGATTTCATCACAATACGATTGAAGGAGGAGACAGCCGCCGACCTGGCGACCAAGACCGTAGCCTACGACATGGGGTTCGCTCTTCAGCCAGGAGATTATACGCTTAAATTCCTGGTGCGGGAAAACGAGACCGGCAAGATGGGTACATTTGAAACCCGTTTTACGGTGCCGGATTTAACCAAAGATGCCGGCTTGCTGCCCATCAGTTCCGTGGTGCTTAGCCACCAGCGGGAATCGCTCAAAAACGCTATAGGGAGCGCCCGTCCGGACCGCCGGCTTTTTGAGTTCAATCCCCTTATTCGCAACGACGAGAAGCTGATGCCGAGCGTAACCCGCGTATTTCGCAAGGACCAGGAGATGTATGTGTTTCTGGAAGCCTATGAGCCGAATGCGGAGCAGACCCAACCGCTGGTGGTGAGCCTGGGACTTTACCGCGGAAAGGTCAAGGCCTTTGAAACCGAGCCGGTGCGAATTACTGATGGATTGAACCCGTTCACCAAAGCGGTTCCGGTCCGATTCAGTTTTCCACTAAGCAAGCTGGAGCCGGGTCGTTACATTTGTCAGGTAAATGTTTTGAATCCCGTGACCGGACGTTTCGCCTTTTGGCGCGCCCCGGTGATTCTGCTGCCTTAAGAGTAAGCGCCGCCTCCTAGTGGCAGGCCCAACAGTACTCGAAACTTTGATCTGCTGCGTGTGAAGCGCTTTCCGGCATCTTCGTCGCTTCGCATATGTTGCACAATTCATTAACTTTGAAGTGAATTGTTCACACTCGAGTTTGACTGAGTATTCCTAAGTTTGACCTACTCGGCGCAGGCTGCGGCGCGAGCTTGGTTCGGGGTTTTCTCCGCTTCCACCGCGCTTTTACCTCGGAAACCAGAGCCCAGTGGATGCTGGGTGATCTTTTTCAATTCTTTCCGCCTGCGTAAAGTGAAAATCCGCAATCGGGGTGGGTCAGCATATGCCCGGACAAAAAGACAATGAGCGCTTGGGTGTCGTTAACAAGTCACGATGTCCGGTTTTATTCACACGTGATCGGTCCGGTTTCATCAGGCAGCCCTCCGTGAGTACCTAGGCGTCGTAGCTGTGTGAAATGGGAATCTCGCCTAGTTGGCTAGATTCCTATGTCAGCGAGGAATGGGTTTCTCTACCAGCCGAGCGTAGGCGACTTTTGGGATCCGACCGTCGTTTACGCCAACGGCCAATATTATATGTTCACGATGTACGGCGCCGAGGCGGTCTGGCTGGCGACTTCGGCCGACGGGGTTCACTGGAAGTACTTGTACGAGCTTCCGATCGATCCCCAGTTCTACAGGCCGGACGGCCGCTGGGATCACATGTTTGTGATCCCCAAAAACGATGCGGAGCCGGGCGGCGGCTATTACGGTTACGTCGTGGCCACTCCGCTCGACCATGGCGGCTTCGGCATGATGGAATCGCCCGACGGAGTCCGCTTCACTCCGATCAAAGCTCCCGAGATCCTGGCAGACTTTCGCGTCCCGAGATTTGATGTTGGCGGGGTGAAGAAGATCGGCGGCAAGTACTACATGATCGGAGGGACCACCGGCCACTACGGCTTTTCCGGATACAGTGTCTTCACGTATGTAGCCGACCCCCCGGCTGGGCCGTTTCGCCCCGACACAGCCGCCTACCGGCTGACCGAAACCTCCGGCGTTGACGGGGCCCCGTTCATTAGCATCCTGGCGGCGTTCGTGAAGGACAGCCCGGAAGATCTGGTCAGCCAGCCATTCATTTTTTCCGTACCGGGGACGGATGGCCACGGCACGTGGTTCCTGCCGATGCGCAGGGCGGTTGTCGACAGCCAGGGGCATCTACGCTTGGCCTACTGGAAGCAGAATGACCTCGCCAAGGGAAACGAGATCGCCGTTGACGCTTCTCAGAACATGGTTGTATTTCCCCCCGGCCACAGAGCGGCAGACCCAATCGTGCGAGTCGCCGGCGTCAAAGATTCTCTTGTCCTTCATACCGATAAGAGCTGGCGCGGTTTTCCGTGGCTGGATGGCGGCAAGGCACGCAGGGCGGTCGTGGTGCTAAGCCAAAGATTCGACCTAGACAAGGGCCTGATCGTGGAGGGCCGGATCAGCGCCCGTAACCCGAATCAAAGCAGCCAGGCATTTGCGGGATTCTACGTTGAAGGGGTGGAACGAAACACCGGTACGGCGATCCTGCTTCAGGTTGGCGAGCCGCAATGGCGGGAGTCGAAGATAGGCAGACTTCGCATGGATGTAAACTTTCAGTTTGAGCCGCTGGACGTAACCGGACGGCACGTGGCCACGGTGAACGGGCTGGACAACGCGAAGGATCACACTTTTCGGCTCTGGCTCCGGGGCGGACAGATGGAACTGTACATTGACGATCTGCTCATGCAGTCGTTTCTAATGTTCATGCCGTCGGGCAGAATCAGTTTCATCTCTCAGGAGACCGAGGCCCAGTTCTCCCAGCTCAAGTTTTACAGCATGAACCTTTGATTTGCGGCAAGGAGGATAAGAGGATAACTCATGAGAACGATCAAGAAAGTTGTGGCGTGGTTGATGTTGACTGGGGTGGCGGCGCTGTGCCCGGCAATAGCCGCGGATCAGGCTTCCCCGGCATCGGTTTGGGCGGCCCGCGCGGTCAGCCAGTACCTGGTGATGCCGGATGTCACCTACCTCACTGCCAACAATTATGAGGCAAAACTGGATATCTACAGGCGCCGGGATGCTAAGGGTCCGCAACCGACGCTGATCTACATACACGGGGGAGGTTGGACCGGGGGCTCAAAGGTCGGAACGGTGAACTACCTATTGCCGTGGTTCGAGATGGGGTGGAATGTCGTCAGCGTGGATTACCGCCTGGCTCGGGTGTCCCCGGCGCCGGCTGCCGTGGAAGACTGCCTCTGCGCGCTGCGCTGGGTGGCTGCGCGTGCAGAGAATTTCGGTTTTGACGTCAACCGTCTGGTGGTGAGTGGGGAATCAGCCGGCGGGCATCTTGCACTTACTACAGGGATGATCCCGGAAAGCGCGGGACTGGATCGGCAGTGCCCTGGAGCCCCGCTGCCCAGGGTGGCGGCCATAGTTAATTTCTACGGTATTACGGATGTGGTTGACCTGCTGGATGGGCCAAATCTGAAGACTTATGCAGTAGCCTGGCTTGGCAGCGCGGTGAACCGGGAGGAAATCGCCAGGCGGGTGTCACCCTTGACTTATGTACGGTCCGGGCTGCCCCCGGTGCTGACGGTTCACGGTGACGCTGACCCGATTGTTCCCTACACCCACGCGGTGCGCCTGCATGAGGCGCTCAGCAAGGCGAACGTGCCTAATTATTTGATGACCATTACGGGCGGCAAGCACGGGATGTTCTCCCCGGACGAGTACACCAGGATCTACGCCGAGATACGGGCGTTTCTGGCCAAGTACGATCTGCTACCCAAGTGATCAGGAGTACCAACCCGGTACGCCTCGCCGCGGGTAGCGGCCTACAGCAGGGCAGGCGGTTGCAAGCCAACCGATGAACCGCACAGATCCAGCGACTCCGCCATTGCCTAGGCCGTCCAAGCGCCGCATTAGCTCTTCAAGAGTGGCCTCTTGCTCGAAGCTGGCAAGCAGCGCTCGGTCGCGCTAGTGCGGCTCCGACTCCAGTCACAGCCATCGGCGCACACTTCCGTGCCGGGCGCCTTGCCAAGAAGTATACAATACGAATTCGGTGGTTTCTGTCAATATAGATCCAGCGATGCTGGTAATACGAATGCAAGATTCGGAGCGCGCCATCACACCGAATCCGCGGATGTAAGGAGGACATATGGCAGCGCATGGCTTTTCCAGACGGTACTTTTTCTACGGTACTCTGCTCGCAGGCGCCGTACCAGCGGGAGGCTTCGGCAGCGTTCCTTCGTTAGCGAGATTGGGCTACAGGTCGCCTAACGAAAAGCTGAACCTCGCTTCAATCGGCGCCGGCAGCCAGCCCTTTATTGACTTGCGGTACGCGTGGGCGCTCGGCAGGGAAAACGTTGTGGCCCTCGCCGATTGCGATTGGGAGCGCGGGGAACAGGGCTTCTCAGCGTTTCCGAAAGCTGCCAAGTACAAGGACTTCCGCCAGATGCTAGACAAGTCCGGAAAGGACATCGATGCGGTGATAATCGGGACTCCCGACCACATGCACGCCATATGCGCCCTGGCATGCATGCAGCTCGGCAAACACGTCTACCTCGAGAAGCCGCTCACCCGCACAGCCTGGGAGTCGCGGATCCTGACACAGGCTGCCGAAAAATACAAAGTCGCAACACAGATGGGCAACCAAGGGTACTCGCATGATGCCACCAGAGTCGCTTGTGAGATTATCTGGTCCGGTGAGATTGGTGATGTTACAGAGGTCCACGCCTGGACCGGGCGCGCCGCATGGCCACAGGGCATGACCAAGATCCCGCCGCCGACCCCGATCCCGCCAACCCTGGACTGGGATCTCTGGCTGGGATGCGCCGAGTATCGTCCGTATACCGCAGGCGACAAGGAGTATGAGGACTTCGTCGCCGCCCGGAGCCCCGGCCGAACCCCGGCTCCTGCTGGCAGCCCCGCTGCGCGAATGCTGGGCCGGTCCTTGTCTACCGAAGACCCGTTAATCAGGCTCGCATCCCAGGGCGGCGGCTTCTACATGCCTTGGAACTGGCGGGGTTTCTACGATTTCGGAAGCGGTCTGATCGGGGACTGGGGGGTACATATCCTCGGCCCAGCCAACTGGGCGCTCCAGTTGCACCCTAAATACCTCATCAGCGTTGAGTGCATCAGGAAGGACTCTCTTCCACCGTTTACGTTCCCGGATGAGTTGGCCATCCGTTACGACTTCGCCGCGCGTCCGAACATGCCTCCCGTGTCGGTCTATTGGTATCACCATGCCGACGGCGACGCCTACTTGCCCCCAGGGATGACCGTAGAACAGGCTCGGAAGATACCTGGCACAGGCCCGCAGGTGGGTCCTCAACAAGGGCAGGGCGGGTTCTTCCCCGGTTCCGGCGGTGGCGTCCCAACCGGCGCTCCCGGCGGCGCCGCTGCGAGCAGCCGCGGGGGGCTCCCCGGAGGCCCCGGTCAACAGAGGAGCGGCTACAACTGCATTTTCGTCGGCACTAAGGGATACCTGGGCACGAGCGGCCGCGGCGAAGGCGTCGGCCTGCTGCCCGGATCTCGATGGGCCGAGTACAAGCTGCCTGCCCCTTACCTGACCCGGTCTCCCGGCGCCAGCACAGGGAGTAACCACACGGCGCACATCCGTGACTGGATTCGTGCGTGCAAGGGCGGGGCAGCCCCTTGCTCCAACTTCAGTGTGGCGGGCCCTTATTGCGAATGGTTCCTTCTCGGCGCCGCGGCTGTTCACGCGGAGGGCAAGCTCATCTGGGACTACCAGAAGTGCGAGTTCACTAACAACCGTGCCGTCAATAAGTGGGTGAAGCCTACCTACCGTAAGGGGTGGGAGCTCAAGCTGTAGGTCCGTAAGACCGAAGGCCGCTTAGAGAACGCGCCGGAATGCGTCCTCAGGGCCGCCAGAATGGCTCCCCGGCGGGGATCCACTCAACCGGCACTTCGCTGATGAACGTCTTCAGCCAATCGGCGCAAAGCCTCATTCCGTCTTCCTCAGAAACCCAATGACCTATGAGTATCATTCCTTTGTGTTCGCCGCTCGATTGCAGGTCCCACGCGTACTCCACACCCTCCCATTCCCGCTGTTCGCCGGCCACGACAACATCGACCTGCTGCATCGTGCGCGGGGCACGGAATGGAGGAGCGCCCTGGAGAATGGCTGCGCGATTCACCTTGGCATCCGGATCTCCGATCACCCGAATGCCCTTGAGATTCAACCGCTTTTCCACGTCCTTAGCCAATTCCTTCAGCGTCACAGGCGGCAGGTCATAGAATTGCGGGTTCTGCTTGGAAACATACCGGTCCCATCCGAGCGCCTGCGCCAGGCCGATCTTTGACATGTCGGGCTGGCGCGCGTGAAGGTGGTCGTGGAATCTCCAGATGACAAGGTTGTGTTCTTTGATGTAGGCCGCTTCTTCACATACAAGGGATCGCTCACAAACCCGGAGACATCATCATTTCCGGTCCAGAAGGTCGGCTCGTGCGTGATGATCATGTTTTTGCCCGCAGCTACCGAGCGCTTGAGAACATCAAAGGTCGACATCATGGTTGTCACGATGCCGGTGACAGGCGTCTCGGGACCTCCCGTCTTAAAGGTGTCGGTATTACCGCCGCGCCAAGGTGTCCCGAGGTTCTTCTGGATTCGCTCCACCACCTGTCCGGCGGTTAGCACTGACGCCTGGCCGAAAGCCTTCGATCCTGCTGCCGCCCCAAACGAAACAGCAGCGAACTCCCTGCGGGAAAGAGTTGATGTGTGCGGCTTCATGGAGTCCTCCTCTTCAGCAGCATTCACAGAGCGGCTGGCTGCGGGCGGGCCAGCCTGATACGCAGCAACAGGTACAACCCTACCATGGTCAACGAACACACCGGCAGGATCATGAGGCCCGAACCGAGTCCCTTGGGATCCGGTCCGGACAGCCATCCGATTACGGGCGAACTGACCACGACTCCTGTAAAGCCGCAGGTGATGGTGAAACCGATGGCCGTCGCCGTTCCTGACTTGAACAGGTCGCCCACCAGAGCAATCGTGGTCGGAAAGACCGGCGCCATGGCTAACCCGGCGCAGAACACCGCAATCCCGGCAGTATTGGGGTCCGTGGCGTGGAGCGTGGCGTAGGTGGTGATTGCCATCAAAGTTGCAGATCCGATCGTGACAGTGAGTGGGGGAATCCTGATCAGGATGGGCATGACCGCCACCCGGCCCAGCAACAACGCAAGGGCAAAGCCGAGCGACAAGATGTTCAGGGCGCGTGTTTCCGGGATGCCCTGGCTGATGAGGTACTTGGGAAGCCAGTTCCAGACCGCGAATTCGCAGGCTGTGTAGAGCAGCACCGTCAAAGCCAATACATAGAGCAACGGCACTTTGAAGATGCCGGCCGAGCCCCGGCGTTTCTCCCCTTGGCCGGCCGGGGCCGGCACCTTCGTGAATACCTGAATCAAAAAAGCCGCCGACGTTAGGATCGCGGCCCCATACGCCACCCGGATCGCATCTCCTGCAAGCAGGTTTCCGGCGACGAACGGAGTGGCCAATCCGCCAAGGCCTACAAAGAGGTTCAACAGATTCAAGACTATGGCGCGTCTAGATTCGCTCACATCGCTTCCTAGCGCATTTGCCGCTGTGAGGGTTATGCCGCCCCCGACGCCAAGAATCAGCATGGTGACAAGCATCGTTGCGTAGCCGGATGCATTGGCCAGCATGAACAATGCTCCAGCCACCAGCCCCAGGCCAAGCAGCAGACCCACCTTCTTCCCCTTGCGGTCCAGAAGGGGGCCCACTGAAACCGAGGCGATCACCAAGCCGATGCCTTGGCTGAGGGCAATGTAGCTGATCTGGACTGTGTTCAGGTTGAATTTGGCAGCCAATCCAGGGTTGACGGTCCCCAACATCGAGGCGACCATGCCGTAAACGAAAATCGCAAGGCTTGCAGCAAAGATCAACATAAAATAAAGTTCTCCCTTTTCATTCGTGGGTTCGTTCCCACGCTACGCTAAACTTGGCTCGCGGCTGTCGGCCAATCGGCCTAATTACGAACACCGGTCCACGGAAGAACGCATGATATCAACTGCTTCGTAACTTGCAGTCATTCTCTATCAGCAGGTCCGTTCCCCTGGAGCGCCGACAAGTTTTTTGATAATCGAGCCTTCTACTACACTCCGAAAGGCCGGATCAGGAGGGTCACCTGCGCCTTCGAATTACGAATCAGATGGCTCCTCGTGCCCGGTTTGGGCGAAATCAACCGATTGTCCCCATTGTTTGAGACATTTTCAGAATCAGAACGTTATCTTCGCGCTGATTTGAACAACCCTCCCTTCTCCTGCCGCTGTCACTTTTCCAAAATTCAAAGTGTCAGCGACGTTTGTTGCAGGATCGGCCCAGCGATGGAAGTTAAATGGATTCGACAGATCCACTCCCAACTCTAGACCTACCCTCTCGGTGATGCGCGTTGATTTAGCGACCTGGAGTGACTCGGACTTTGCCGTAAATCCACGGAGCCAGTCCAGCCTGGTCGCGAGGTTTCCGAAAGCATAAGTGTCGGGAATTCCGAACGCGGCGGAGTTAAGATAGCGGTCTCTACTTGGGTTGAATTCCCTGGGGTTCGTCACTCCAGTGGGCTTCCCGCCGATATAGTTGGCGTTCTTGGTGGAGTATCCCAGGGCCGAAAGCGTGTTTGTCGTACTGATATTCAGCGCGTAGCCAGACTGATAGCGCACGAAGCCGTTCAGTTTCCAGCCACCCACCAGCCGTTCGGCGACTGGGCCGGACCAGTTGGCGAATCGCCGGCCCCTCCCAAATGGGAGCTCATATGTCCACGTCAAGCCGAACACCGCAGGCACTGCGGCGTAATCCACCCCGATTCCGCTCTTGCGGTCGAGCGGATATTGAGCCGCGTTGTTGGTCATTGCCTTCATCCATGTGAAGTAGCCGTTCACTGTCAGCCCGTTGGTCAATCGCCGATTGGCCCTGAGCTGGAGCGAATGCATACTGCCGACCCCGTCCGGAGAGGATACCCAGTTGACCTGCGTGTACTGTGGATAGGGTTTGAGCGCCTGAGCAACCGTATTGGCTCCCCGCTGAGAAGCAAACCCAGGAAACGGCTCCTTAAATCCTGCCGCAATTGCTGAGGCTGATGTGATGGGTTGAAGAAGCAAGCTTCCCAACGACAGGTTTTTCGCATCTACAGCGTTCATCTGCGTTGTTATGTTCAGGTGCGTCGAGCGGCTCCCAATGTAGGCTATATCCACGACGGTGGCAGGCCCGAGCTGGCGCTGAATTCCCGCCGTCCAACTGACAATCTGCGGGAGGCGCGTCCGGTTCCGGGGAACATAGGTAATCGCTTGCCCATTCAGGAAAGACGGGTCTTCAATGGGCGGCCGAGCGAAGTTCTGGGGAAACGACTCGCTGTCCCAGTAGTAGATAGGTGTATACCCATCTGCTGAACTGAACGAAGGAGAGTTAGTGTATCCGGCGCTGTAGATTCCGTAGGCGGGGGCAGCATAGTACACGCCTCCCGACGCGCGCACTACAGTCCTTCTGCCGAGCTGGTACGCCAGGCCAAGGCGAGGACCGAAGCCTTTGTGCCATTTGTCCTGGAAAGGCCTCTTGTATGTTCTGGCAAAAGCCAGAGCGCCCAGCAGGCCCCCGGCCCCTGGATTCGGAACATCCGGCTGGAAGCTGCTGTACTTGTTATTGGCCTCCGATGCCGGAGCGGTGTAATCCCAGCGCAAACCGTATGAGAGCGTCATTGCGGGGGTGACGTGCCATTCGTCCTGTGCGAAGAGCGCCAGGTTCTTGATCCGTGTGCCAATCATGTCGGGGATAAGCGCACTGGCGGAGCCCACTGCTCCGAGGAGGAAACTGGCGAACGAGTTGCCCCATCGGGTGTAGTTCGCGCCGGCGTTGGGCTGACTCGTCATGCTGCTACTGAACGTGAAATTACCGGAAACCCCACCCTGCGTTAGCTGATTGAGTTGGAGCCACATGTAGGCGAATCCAAATTTCATGGAGTGTCGTCCCCGCACCCACGTCAGGCTTTCATCAATTCTGTACCGCGTCTCATAGCTCGTATTGTCGTAGGCGCGGTTGATCCCCATGGGTGAGGCTGTGCCACCAGAAAAGCTGATGCCAGGGAACGATCCGTTATCTGCGGGGATGCCAGTTAAGCCGAGCTTCTTGAGCCAGCCGCCGCCTCGCGTAGCGTTCCAGCCCAGGTTGATATAACGGTCAACAGACAGCGTCATGTGGTTAAGCACTGTTGGGTTGAAGACGTAGTCGTGGTTAACCCGTGTTCTCCAGCTATTTGCTATTTGGAAGGTGATGAAGTCTAGCGGGTTTTTCTGCTCCGAACCCCATGGTATCCGTGGGGTCCAGCCAGTGTTCTCACCTTGCAATTGACGGTGACGAACCTGATTGGTATATGTCACTGAGAGCTTCTGTTTAGTGGAAACGTTGTGATCAACCTTGGCCGTGGTGACGTAATTGTTGAAATACGGCCAAAGTTTTCCGCTGAAAGACCGGCTGTAAAAGTTCTGCGTGAGCGCGCCGGCGATGTCCGGGTCTGGCATGAACTTAACGATCTGCTCCGATGCCCGGCTAATCCTAGCAGGCGGGATCACGTTGTTCGGGAATTGATCTCGAACATAGCTCCCCTTTCCGTCCGGCCGAGTTGATGCGGGATCGAAGATAGGGATCAGGGCGCCTCCGCTCACGAACTTGCTGAAGTCACCTTGCTTGAATTCGACGGTCGGAATCGTTCGCAGCTCGTAGGAAGGCCCGTTCCGCGTGAAATACAGGCCGAGGCTGCCAAAAAAGAAGGTCTTGTTGCGGCCGTCATAGAGTTTCGGCAATACAACCGGTCCGCCGAGCGTAAAACCACCTTCATTTTGGTTTCCCGCGGCGATACGTGGCTGGAAGAATGAGCGGGCGTTCAGGGCGTTATTCCCGAAGTGGTTGAACAGGCTGCCATGCAGCTCATTTGTTCCGGACCGGATCGTCACGTTCGTGAACCAGCTTCCGAAACCGCCATACTCTGCATTAAAAGCGTTCGTCACCACGCTGAATTCACCCACCGTCTCGATCATGGGCCCGACCTCCTCAAGCGCTCCTCGTCCGGTTGAGATTCCTGAGCCAGGGCCGCCGTCGATGAAGGCCTCTGTATTGCCGGTCATGGATCCGTACATGCGCGGCATCCAGGTGGCACTTTCCCGGTTGCGAGGATCATAGGAGGTTAACCCAGGCACGTTTACCAAGAGCTGAGTGATGTTACGCTTGGCTCCGCTCGAGATGAGCGGCAAGGATTCGAATACCTCTCTGGATATTGTTGTGGGGGAGCTCGTCGTGGAGAAGTCCAAAAGTGGAGCCTCGCCAGTAACCAGCACTGACTCCGTGACGGCGCCAGGCTGTATAGTGAAGTCGGCACGTACCACCACTTCTGCTCGGACCTGGATCGGTTCGCGCGTCACGGTCGCGAACCCTTGCTTCTTAACCACGACTCGATAATTTCCAATCGGTAAGTTTGGCGCAATATAGAAACCCTCCACATTTGTAGCCAAGTCAAATGTGGTATTCGTATCGATCTGGATGACTTGAACCTCAGCCGCCGGCACTATAGCCCCGCTTGAATCGTAAACGAACCCTTGGATTGTGCCGCGGCCAGTCTGGGCCCATCCCGTGCTAGCCGTTGCCGCAAGAAGGAGAATTAGCAGAGTAAGTGTTCCGAACGCGGCGCCAGCTTTAGATTCGTAAGCAATTGATTTGCTCTTGTCGTTCATCTTACACCCCCTCTTAGCAGTCCCGGCTTTTGTTCAAGCTACAGCCGCTTATTGGTCGGTAGCTGCGAAAGCCGAAGCTGCTGCCTCTTCTTTAGCTCTGACTTACGAGTCTTCCCTCTCGCTATGACCCGGAAAGGGAGCGGAACGGAGAGCATACTCCGCCGATGCACCTTATATTCCGCACAGGTAAGACTCCAACCCTTGCGGATTACCGGCTGCATATAGCGATTAGCCCCACTACTGTTTGTTGTTTGTAAACTTCATCTTCCGGCTGTCCCACTCAAGCTTTCCCTCAACGCCCGAAGCAATCACCCCAACGGCGACCCATTTGGTAAAAGGCTCTGCCACACTACCCACCTATCGAGACGGCGCCACCCAGCAAAGATCCGAAGAACAAATACCGTCTTGAAAACCATACTGCTGCTTTGTTTACGTCTTACCTTGACCTCACTAATAGTAAGCTGTACCCCTTCCATCAATGCCTCGATTCTGGCTTGTAGTTGGGGTCCGTTATGCGCCAGAGATCGTGGAACATCGAGGTCTGATGGTATGGACTCAGCTCCGGACCATCCACCGCGCCTTTGATATAGGCGCGGGCCCCCAGCGCTTCACGGGGTGCACCCGGGATATAACCCTCAAACCAGCCTCCGTATTCGGTGTCCAGGTAAGTCTTCTTTACGAAATCCAACGTCTGGTGGTAATATGGCCACAAGTCGTTACGGCCTCTTAAAATGGCATAGTGAGCCGTAGCCTTGATGACCTCACATTGCGGCCACCAGAGCATATTAGAGGGCGCACCGCTCGCATTCCGGCCTCCCAAACCGCCGACCTCCTTGTTGTAGCTCTTCAGCCCAAAGTCGATGTTACGGCTCCCCAACTCGATAAAACGCGGGTCTGCGCCCAATTCTACAGCTCGACTTAACAAAGAGGCCCATTCGAAAAGGTGGCCGGGATTGGCTCCTGGCGTCCCAACCGGTTTCCAGTCCGCATCGTAGATCTCCGCGAGGTAACCCAGCTTGTAGTCAAAGACTTTCGCCATAACCTCCATCTGGGCCTCAATCGTTTCCCAGACCTCCTTCGAACGGGTGGCCTCATACAGACCGAGCAGCGCTTCAAACATGTGCACATCCAGTCTGTGTGCCCCTGTAGGCATCTGGAACCTGGCTGCGCCTGGCGGTTCTAAGGGCAGGACAGTTCCTGTTTGCGCTCCGCCCATCCTTACACCCCCAGGCATCCCGAACCCTGGCCTTACCGGTGCAGGCTTGCTGAAATCCCGCGTATAGCTGCCGGTTATGAACGGACCATCGGACATCTTGGCTTTCAGCTCGCGGTAGGTATTAATGGCTGCGTTGGCGTACTTCTGGTTTTTCGTCACCCGGGCGCAGTGCGCCAGTGAGAAAATGGCAAAACTCTGATACCCGGTTTTCGTGTCATCAATGACCTTGAGGTCTGGCGTGACCCGGTTGTAGAACCCGCCGTATTGATCATCGTGCATTTTGAGGAGAAAATCGGCGGCCCTAGTGAGCGCATCGAGATAGCGCTTTTCTCTGCCACTCATTTCGTAGCCGATCGCCAGTGTATAGAGCACGCGTCCTTGGCCATTCAGGCTTGCCTCACGTTGCTCGCCCCACGGCTTCCACTGCCGGTCCAAATTCTCCTGTATGAATCCGTTGGGCATTACTGCCGCCTTAACCCAGTAATCGAGCAGATCGTTTACTAGGCTTTTTCGTACCCATTCGCGATCGACGTGCTTCCGGATCTCCGAGTCTGGAATACGCTGGTAGACCCTTCTCTCAGGCGGCTTCCCGGCGCCTTGAAAACCAGCGGCTACCGCAACCGATAGCAGCAACACAAGGGAGCCAAAACTGCCACCTACCAGCCACGTCCATTGTCCTAGATAGTTTCTTTTTTCCATTGTTCTCTCGTGCCTCCCCCTCCTGGCGGCAACCAGGGGCATTCAGTCGAAAATGAAGTTGATGAATTCAGGAACTGGCTTCCCGGAACTCCCGACCCGGCTTCCTTCAAGCCAACGTCCTTCGCTCCTTCCTTCCAAGGTCCTTATATATTAGCTTCTTGAAAAATTCAATACCCAATTTTTAGTTTTTTTCTGATATTGAACATATATATGGTATTGACAGGGTATGGCGGCTCCCGCATAATAATGCGTTGAGTTGAGTTCAGCTCCTATACAAGTGGAATAGTGAAGGGGAGCTGACGGAGGGCCGAAAGGGATGAATCATTTGTACACCAGACGTGATTTCGGGAGCCTAGCGCTTGGATCCGTACTGCTCTCTCGAGCCAGAGCTGCTGTGAACTCCACTTTTGGCGGCGTGCGAATCGGGGTGCAAACCGCAAGTTTCACCTTCAGCGGCATGGGCTTGGAAGAAATCATTCGTACGATGGTTGAGGTTGGGATTGCTGAGGCGGATGTAATGTCCGAACATGTGGAGAACTACTTGGGGGCCCCTGTCCCGCTACCTGGTGCGGGAAGAGTTGGGCCCTGGGCTCGACAGGCTCCTGCTACTGGTCCTGGACCGACTGCGCGAGGGACCTCCAGCCCGGCCCAAGGCGGCCCACCTTCCGCACCCGTAGGCGCGCTGGCCGCAAGCAAATACGGCAGAGGCCCAACCCAGGATCCGGCGGCGCGCGAGGCTCTCCGCAAGTGGCGGCTGACAGTGCCTCTGGACGGCTTCCGGGCTGTAGGAAAGAAATTCCGGGATGCCGGGCTACTGTATTTCTCGCACAACTTGAGCTTCCGCGACGACTTCACGGATGAAGAGATCGAGCGCGGGTTCCAGATGGCAGAGGCGCTCGGCACGCGGATCATCACTGCCTCCTCACCCTTGAGCGTGTTCCCCCGCCTGGTTAGTTTCGCAAAGAAATACGATTTTAAGGTTGCCCTACACAACCACGCCAACGGCCCGGAGGATTTCTACAAGATCATGGCCATGTCAGAGCATTTCTGGATCAACTTGGATGTGGGGCACTTCGTTGCGGCCGGACACGACCCGATTTCCTTCATCAAAAAGAACTACTCGCGCATCACTAACATCCACCTGAAGGATCGGAAGAAAAACAACGGTCCGGAAATGCCTTTTGGCCAAGGTGACACACCGCTAAAGGAGATTCTTCAGCTCCTCAAGCAGGAGAGATACGGTTTCCCTGCGAATATCGAATACGTTGGGCCCGCCGGCCCGAAGGCGGAGTTGACCGCTTGTCTTCAGTTCTGCAAAGATGCGCTGGCGTGAACAGCCCGCAAAGAGGAAGTTTTTGGTCTCGCAAACGTGGATTTCCCACCAAATGCGAGAGGCCAGGGTAGGAGGCCAAAGATGAGTACGACCCCGAACACCGGGAAATTCGGCATGAGCGCCGAAACAGTGTCTAAAACCAGCAGCATCACCGCCAAGATGATCCTTAATGGGGAGCGGGTAGATGCCGTCAGCGGTACCGTGTTCGAAGTCCGGAATCCAGCCACGGGCGAAGTGGTTGGTACGGCTCCCCGGGCCGGCCGGGAGGATGTTCGACCAGCGCTTGAAATTGCGAGGCGCGGAAAGCCAGTTATGGCTGGATTGCCGGCCCACCGGAGAAGCGCCATTCTTGGAAAGACCGCAGAGTTGATCGGGCAGGAATTAGAGCAACTGAGCCAGCTACTCACCCGTGAAAATGGCAAAACTATACGCCAGTGCCGTTTTGAGATGGCTACGACCCAGCGGCTCTTTGCAGACTTCGCCGAAGAGGCCAAGCGCATCCGGGGCCACTATCTGCCCATGGACAATGTGCCCGGGCTCGAGCACATGATCTCGCTCACACTGCGGCAGCCGGCAGGAATCGTAGTGGGCATCATTCCTTTCAACTACCCAGCTGAGCTGTTCGCCCATAAAATTCCAGGCGCAATCGCAGCCGGTTGTTCGGTCGTCGTCAAAGTGCCGGAATTGTGCCCGCTAACGGTGCTGCGCTTAGGCGAATTGATGCTCCAAGCCGGCCTGCCGCCGGAAGGCATGCAGATGTTGACGGGCTTCCCACAAGACCTTGGGGATGAACTCCTCACCGACCCGGACGTGCGAGTGATCAGTTTCACCGGCAGTGTGGCGGCCGCGAAAACAATTGCCGTGAAGGCATCGACTGCCCTGAAGCGCTTCAGTTTTGAACTTGGCGGCATCGATGCCATGATTGTCCTCAAGGACGCTGATTTGAATGAGGCGGCCAACGCAGTGGTTCAAGGCCGACTAACGAACGGTGCAGGTCAGATCTGCTGCGCGGTTAAACGAGTGCTTGTTCAGGAACCGGTCTACGACCGTTTTTTGGACCTGCTAGTGGAGCTCGCCAAACGGATACGGATGGGCGACCCAACTAGCGAAGAGACCGATCTCGGACCTCTAATCACCCCGGAGGCCGCTGAAAGGGTGGATACGCAGGTGCGGAAATCAATCGCAATGGGGGCAAAGTGCGTGTTTGGCGGAGAGAGGGTTGGACGCTCTTTCTACCGGCCGACGATCCTCGTTGACGTCACCCCCGACATGCCTGTTCTCCAGGAGGAGGTTTTCGGACCTGTGGCGCCCGTGATGCCGTTCAGGGAAGCCGAAGATGCGGTGCGCATAACGAATGATTGCTCGTTCGGGCTCCAGGCGAGTGTTTTCACAAAGAACATCCACGATGCGATCCGGCTTGCGCATCAACTCGAGGTGGGTGGCGTGGTGATCAACGCCTCGAGTGCGTTCCGTCCGGGGAATGTGCCCTTTGGCGGGTTCAAACAGAGTGGAATTGGCCGGGAGAGCATCACCGAGACCATTCTTGAAATGACGGAACTCAAAACAATCGTCATTAATGAAGCAATCTAGGGTGGCGGTTTCCGTTCCCAGGCACATTGCGACCTACCTTGATTGAAGATACTTACTTCTAGGCGGACGGAAAGAACTGAAACAGATCGTCCAGAAATGGCGGGGTACACGGGTTCCGAAGCAGAAGCGTAGCGGTGGCTCAAGAAACGGGGACGAAAACCCAGAACTCAGGGTAAGCCGCCGCACTTCATGTTTGAGTAAAGAGCGGCTCAACTTACACGCTGCGGAGGTGCACCTCGATCAACTGGTGGTCGAAAACGGCAACGGCAGCAGGTTCGGCTTCGACTGGAATCGCCGTCATGGCCTGCCTTCCTATACAAACTGGTCGAGCGGAAGTACGACTTACTGCAACACCGTTTCCAAATGTCCAGCTAATCCACTTGCAGTAGCGACGTAGAAGTCGCACACGGAATCATGGCCCCAGAATTTTAATTTCTGGAGTGGTTCCACAGCTTGGTGTCAGCTTTTCTCGGTTGGGCCTACAGCTCTCAGTTTTGCTTCAATTTGTTGCAGAGCAACTCAGGCAAGGAGTCAGTCAACCTCGCAGAGCAGTCCAGGAAAGCCTGCGCGCTCCACGTCAGCCCTCAAATCTACCATTCGCCATCTGTAATGCTATTCACGCTCGACGCCCGAAACCAACCGCTGCCACGGCAGCACTTGAAGGGTCACAATGCACCTGGATAAGTCAACCCCTGAGTTTAGGAACACCATGATCAAAAGCTGTTTTTCCCCGTTCCCGTTAGGATTTGCTGAATTAATGACATGTCAGACAATGCAAAAAATCCCTTGACAACAACAAATTTTCGTTATAAGAATTACGTATCATTATGCAATTGTATTTAGCTGTATTTGTATATACAGCTTGATGCGCAACACAGCCTGGAAATGGAAATTGCCAATCGGCATGCAGGATTGTAAGGCGAATCGTAGAAGTTGGGACGGCCGGCTCCGGTTTCGGAATTAGCTACTGGCTGAAAGCCGAGACCGAGGGCAAGCTTTGGCGAGGGCAAGTTGCTCTTGGCGGTAACGGCGGTGATGAGGTTGGCTAAGGCGATAAAGGGGCTGCTCCAGTGCTACTCGATTGCTCCGGGCGAGGGGTCGCGGAAGCCGGAGTCCGCATGTATGGAGTTGCTTTAAAGGAGGGTGTTTGCCGTCTCGGGGGCCGGGGCAGGACGTCCAATTGGCTTCGTTTCAAGTTTTATGGCCACATTCGAGCAACATCTTATCGACGAAAGGAGAACTCCAATGAAATGGGAGGAAATTTGGAAGGCGATCTGCTTGGGGGTTTTGCTGTGCACCTGTGTATTTGCACAATCCACAAGCAGTAGCATGATGGGAACGGTAACCGATCCCAGCGGCTTAGCGGTTGCCGGTATCACCGTTGAGTTGATCAGACCGGGCACCGCGTTCACGCGCAGCACCACGACCGGCCCCGAAGGTATCTTCCGGTTCAACAACCTGGATCCGGCCGTATACGAGATCACCGTAAAGCCTTATGCGGGGTTCAAATCTTACAACCTTAAGAACATAAAGCTAGGCGCCAGCGAGAACCGCGACCTCGGCCGTATTGTACTGGAATTGGGTTCGCTCACCGAACAGGTGTTCGTCGTGGCGGAAGCGACGCCGATACAGACTGCATCGAGCGAGAGCGGGAAGCTGTTGGATTCCACTCAAATCACGCACCTAACATCGAAGGGTCGCGACTTGTTCAATCTGCTAGGCACGATTCCCGGCGTGAGCCTTGGCGATGCCGGAACACAAGGGAGCAACGCGCCAAGCAATACGTCCCTGATGTCGGTATCAATCAACGGGGCTGGGGTTACCTTTAATACTTTGGAATCGAGGTTGAATTATCAGGTTGATGGCATCACGAATCTTGATGTGGGCGGAAACTGGAGCAGCACCTTTGCTCCGAACCTCGATACGGTGGCCGAAGTCCGCGTGCTGACTACGAACTACCAAGCCGAGTTCGGGCGGAATTCCGGCGGCCAGATCTCGGTCGTCACCAGAGGCGGGAGCAGTAAGTTTCATGGCGCCGCCTGGACCATCAAGCGACATGAGATGTTCAACGCCAACAGCTTTTTCAACAACTACAACGGCCGGCCGAAGGACATCGCACGCTACGCCTTCTTCGGGTATCGAGTGGACGGCCCCGTGGCTATTCCAAAACTGCCCAATTTCATTAAGAAAAAGATGTTCTTCATGGTGTCCAATGAATTTACTCGTCAACGGCCTACCACGCAAACGAGTTACTACATGATGCCGACGGCCGCGCAAAGAGACGGCGATTTCTCCGGCTACGCGGATGGAAACGGGAAGCTCTATCCGCTATATGACCCAACCACAAATGCGCCGATTCCTGGCAACAACATCAAGCCGCTCGTCGGTTTACTCGGTAACGCTGAATCGGCCAAGTTCGGGCAGGCAATGCTTAACTTTTTCCCCCTGCCAAACCTTTGCAATGCGGCCTCCGGAGCGGTTCCTCCCGCCAATTGCATAAAAGACCCTGACCCCAGCCAAACTTATAGGCGCAATTACGTAGTCTCTTACACCGGGACCAACCCACACCGCAATGACGCGGTACGGATAGACTGGAACGTCACTAATAAGTTAAGCGTGTGGGGCCGCTACATTCACGACTTTGACAGGCGCGACAGCATGATCGGCCCGGAAATGAAGACTGCCGACGGCAAGTGGGCGCCTCTGGTCCGCGACACGTTCTACCCTGGAACGGGCCTCGCCTTCAATGCGACCTACATTTTCACTCCTACGCTGGTTAACCAAATTACCTTCGGCCGTAACTATTCTCATCTTGCCTACTTCCCTCGCGACGAAGGCCAGTTGGACCGCGCAAGAATGGGGAACCCACCCTCCTGGACCGATTTCGCGAACGACCCGAGGTTCGTGGCGGAAAAGAATCTTCGCCGTCCAGGAACGACGAACGGCCCACAGAACCTGGGTGTCTACATACCAAGCGTTTCCTTCGGCGGCGGGCAAATGCCAAATGAGGTCAGTTTTGCCATCGGCGAGACGCCGTACTTCAATTACTACCACATCTACTCAATTAATTACTCCCTCAGCAAAGTATGGCATAACCATAATTTTAAGACAGGTTTCTATTGGGAGCATAGCGACAAGTACCAGCAGTCGAATCAGCCGGCCAATACCTACACCGGAAGCTTCAACTTCGCAGGCAGCGCCGCCATGCCCCTTAATGTTGGGGACGGTTTCGCCAACGCATATCTGGGGAACTTCAACAGCTACACCGAAGGCGTGAGAGTCCTGGGCTATTGGGTGGCAACGAATATCGAGCCTTATATCCAGGACAACTGGCGCGTTCACAAGCGCCTGACGCTGGATCTCGGCGTGCGGTTTTACCACGTTCCTCCTTACAAAGATATGAACGGCTATGCAGCGACCTTTGTGCCGGATACCTACAACCCAGCCGCAGCTCAAAGGCTGTTCTATCCAGGTTGCGCGGTTTCGACGGCTGGGGGGCCGTGCCCGACCGCCAGCCAGTATGCCATTGACCTGGCTACCGGGTATAAGACATATTACTCGCTCGTGGGCACGTTTGTGCCAGCATCGGTAGGCGGATACTCCACCACACCAACGCCGTTCCCAGGTATGCAGGTCGCCGACGGCAAGAATCCGCATCTCCCGCTGGGTCTGTTCAAGCCTCCGGCGTTGGCCGCCGCGGGCCGCTTCGGGTTTGCTTGGGACGTTTTTGGAAATGGCAAAACTGCCATCCGTGGCGGTTTGGGGCAGTTTTACAACCGCGGCAGCGTGGATCAGGTTCTGTTTTTCAGTGGCCAGCCTCCTGTGGGTTACGCGCGTACTATTTATTACAGCCCGATCACGCAGATCCCGCTATCGGCAAATAGCGCCGCCATCTCCCCTGCTTCTTCCAGGGGAATTATCGGCAAACAGAAGTTGGAGGCATCTTACAACGGAAACCTCAGTATCCAGCAAAGCGTGGGTTTCGGCACTGTAGTGGAGGCCGGATGGGTGTTTAATTTGATGCGGCATTTGCCGCTCGCTTCCCGGCAGTTGAACGCGATTCCCATGTTCAGCCAGTACGACCCGGCGAATTTTAACCCGGTGGTAGCCTACCTTCCTGCTAACGCCAGCGGAAAGGCTCTTCCAGACGATTTCTTCCGGCCGTTAAAGGGCTTGGGGTCGGTCACTCTCACTAACTTCGAGTTCAGCAGCTATTACCACTCTCTCCAAGCAAGTGTTCGGCGGAACCTCAAGAATGGCCTGTCGTACGGACTGTCCTATACATTTGGGAAGACCATGACCATAACCGGCGCTAGCCCGTATTTCCCGGACAAGGCCCGGAACCGGGGGCCTTCGTATTCTCCAGTTCCGCACGTTGTTTCGATCTACTATGTCTACGAGGTCCCGAAGCTGGGTAAGAGGCTGAACATCCGACCGCTCGGATGGATTACGGACAATTGGGTGCTATCCGGCATCACGGACTTTCGCAGCAACCGGTGGGTCGGGGTCCCCGGAATCTCGTTCACCGGAACGAACCCGATCACGAATCCCCAGTTCAATTGGACCGGTTCTGCTGAAGGAGCGCGGATGAATGTAGTAGGCAGTCCGTATCTGCCGGAAGATCAAGTGTCGTTCAAAGGCGGGCCTGCTACGAATATTGGTCCAAACGGAACGCCGGGCAACCAGATCCTTGATATGAGCGCCTTTTCGATTCCGTACCCGTGCAGTTTGACCCCCGGCTCAACACCGCAGATGGGAATCGGACTGTCAACGTCCTGCTTCGGCAATGCCGGCGCCGGAAGTCTTATCCGGCTCCCCAACACAGGCGTCAATAACTGGAATGTGACCTTCACAAAGAGCTTCCCGTTGAAGGAACAAGGACGGGAGTTGATGTTCCGTCTTGAGACTTACAACCTCTTCAATCACACTCAATTCAGCGGCGCGAATATCACGCCGCAGTACGATTGGACGAGCTGGAAGAACGGCAAACTAGTGCAGACCAACGGCCAGTTGGGTCGCTATACTTCTGCGCTGACGCCTCGGCAGATGTCGATGTCATTGAGGTTCCAGTTCTAAGGAGAATCGCGGCCTTCCGGCTGTCGCTAGAGCCGGAAGGCCGCCCGTTGGCTTTGAGTGCGTTTTCCGACAACGGCGCGTGCAGGATTCAAAGCAAAGAGCCGGTCCACCCTGGCGGCGGAACGACACAAGTCAACAGTAAGGAGGATTATTAGGATGAAACTTATCATTGCTGCTGTTATCACAGCGCTACTATCAGTCGGGCAGGGCTTCACTCAGCCAATTCCGGGACGCGGCGCACAGGGGCCGCGCATAGTCTCGCCTGAAGTCCACCCTGACAAAACGGTGACTTTCCGGCTACTGGCTCCCAAGGCAAGCGAAGTGGTCCTGGTCGGCAGTTGGAGCATCGGCAAAAACATCCCCATGACAAAAGATGACCAGGGCATCTGGTCGGTAACTGTGGGGCCGCTGGGAGAGCAATTATGGTGGTATTCCTTCCGTGTGGACGGGGTCAAGGTGCTTGATCCGGGCAACGCCGAGTATGCTCGCGACGGAAGCCAATATGACAATTGGCTGATGATCTCCGGGCCGTTCTCCGACTCGTGGGAATTCAAGCCGGACGTCCCGCACGGTTCCCTACACGCCGTCTGGTATCCTTCCCCGATTCTGAAGCAGAAGGAACGGCGGATGTACGTGTACACTCCACCGGGCTACATGACTAGCAAAGAGCGATATCCGGTTCTGTACTTGCTGCACGGCGGGGGTGGTGATGAGGATCAGTGGATCAACCTGGGCCGGGCCAATGTCATAATGGACAACCTGATTGCGGCAGGCAAAGTCAAGCCGATGATTGTCGTGATGCCGAACGGCAACGCCAACCAGATTGTCGCACAGGGCTATGGTTACGGGCCGATTCCCCGTCCATTGCCCGCGGGCCTTGGCCGCGGGCCGGTGCCGGCGGCTCCGGGAGGCCAACCCCCAGCAGCACGTGGCGCCGCAGCAGCGCCGGGAGCACCTGGGGCCGGCGCTGGCCGTGGAATGATGAGCATGGCCTATGAGGGTTCCTATCCGCAAAGCCTGGTAAAAGAGATCATACCGTTCATTGACAGAAACTTTCGCACCATCCCAAGTAAGGATTACCGAGCCATCGCTGGCCTTTCGATGGGCGGAATGCACACCATGATGGCGACCAATAACAATCCCGGCGTATTTGGCTGGATCGCCGTGTGGAGCGCGGGTGGTCAGGATACCCCGGAATTCGTCCAGGCTTTGACCAAGCTGAAAAACTCGGGAGTGAAGCATTACTATGTCGGGGCAGGCACCGAGGACTTCGCGCTCGCCGGTTCTCAGAATCTCTACAAGATCGCCCAAAAAGTCGGTCTGAAAACCTCCTGGCATGAAACCCCTGGAGCGCACTACTATCTCATCTGGAGGGTTTTCTTGGGCGATTTCGCCTCTATGCTGTTCCGCTAGACCGAAGTTCCCCCGGGCGGTGGGCGGTTTAGCGGTAATCGGGCGGTAGTTGTGCGCAATGGCGCACCGAGGAGCAGCTTCACAGTTGAATAGGGGAAAGAAGGCCAAGCCGCCTGTACGATTGCACGGTCCGGCGACCAAAGACGGAGGATAGACCACACGCTAAGGCGGATGCCCACATCCGGTTAGGAGATAGAACGACAGTTAAATCTAAATGTACTGCTTAGTGTGCGTAGTGTATTTTGCTCTTATTACAACCCTAAGGCGGCAGATTACCCATTGCATTAGTTAGGTGGTTCCCGGGACTAGCGAGGCTCTAACTCAGATGACTCCACCCGGTGTAGCAACGGACTGAGGTTCAACATCGCGGCTCCCCACGGCCAACATCACCTAGGACGGTACTCCCCGGCACTCCAACGACCGAATCACGGTGGAGCTCGGTCCGGCTACCTTATCGGGGACCATGACAGTGCAGGTGATCGGTACGACCACCCAAACCGTATCCCAGGACGTCAACTACTCCGGCGCCTACGACATCAGCTTCGACACCCCAACCTGCTGGCCGGCGAATTCACACAGATCCGGGCGACCTGTGCAGACGCCGATCAGTCGCCTTACGCAACGTTCAACTACCACTTCAAAGTGCTGGGCGTCTACAGGCGCACGCAATATAACACGCCGGCCGAGAAAGGCGCCAGGCAATGCACAACTTGCGCATATCGGTTTTGGATTGAGGCGGGTTTATCCCCAAACTATAAAAATGAATGGTGGGCGCGACAGGACTTGAACCTGTGACCTCCTGCGTGTGAAGCAGGCGCTCTAACCAACTGAGCTACGCGCCCTCGGAAAAAACGGTTCGCGTCTGTTTTGATTATTATAGCAATAGATGATCCCGCGGGACATGAA
>Ga0078972_1000931_pt1 | contig 117592 bp, 90 predicted proteins | sample YelNatPaOPGAMG01_FD_67568 | JGI IMG/M metagenome (GOLD analysis project Ga0078972, IMG submission 67568) | Hot spring thermophilic microbial communities from Obsidian Pool, Yellowstone National Park, USA - OP-RAMG-01 (SPADES assembly) (version 2) | ecosystem: Environmental > Aquatic > Thermal... | reverse complement strand
CTCACTTTCTCCCCCCTGCGGGGGGAGACGTTATTTATATTTTTTTCTTTTTTATTTTTTTATTTTTTTCTATTGACACAAATGCATATTTTGCTAAATAAAATATTTAAATTTTTCCAGGTTGAAAGAGTAAGATCTCCACCATGGAAAAATTGGAACTAATCATGTGACCCAAATAGGGAACTATCCATCCGACCTATGACACATTTTTAAGCCAAAACTCAAAAAACTGTCAATTTTAAATCCACCCTTCCTCCCTATCCCCCAAAAATTCCATAAAAAAATGAAGGGTGGCAAGCACCACCAGGTATTGACATCCATAGCTTGAAATGATATATGAACATTTGTTCACATGAAGGAAATAGGGAGCATCAAAGAAGGGGAGAAGGAAGCGGATTTTATAGAGGTGGAGTTAATCGCATGTTGTGAAACATCCGGCGGTGTGGTGAAAGGGGGAGGAATAACCCCACTTAAGATAGTTGGTATACATGGTACCCCTTGTGGATATATGAGTGGGGTGTCGGCAGGAGATATTGTTTATTTAAGCAGGCGAATGTGTGATGGGGAAAAGGGGGGGAAATGGATTCTTTATGAGGCTCAGAGGGAAGATGGGAGGAAGCACCTCCTTTTGTTTGCTGAAGGAATGCATGGAGATAAAAGAGATGGTTTGCCTGTAAGCATAGCGGGAATAATGAAAATAAAGTTTTGATTTTTCTGGTTCATGGAAAGGAATATCATTCATATTCGAATAGATTCTTTTTTCATCGAGGTTGAGAGAATCCTCGAACCTTTTTTAAGAAAGCGTCCTGTTATAATAGCAAAGGGAGAAAATGGAGGTGGTGGATATGTGATGGCAGCTTCTCAAGAAGCATATTCCTGTGGAGTTCGTCCTGCAATGCCTCTGGAACTGGCAAAGCACCTTGCTCCTGATGCAGCTGTAATTCCACCGAGATTTTCGCTTTACAGGCGAGCTTCTGCTGCACTCATGAATTTTTTTGAGAGTTATTCCCCTGTGGTGGAGGTAGATATGGATGGTGAGGCTTATATGGACATGACAGGAACTGAAAGACTCATGGGAAAACCGAGGGAAGTCTCTGCACGGATGATAAAGGAAATAAGTAAAAGATTTGGTTTTCCCGTTATTGCAGCTGGAGTGGCGTCGAATAAAGTTGTTGCAAAAATAGCCTCTCGCATTGTCAGGTTTTCCGGAATTGTGGATGTGGCACATGGTTACGAAGCGGATATGATAGCTCCGCTACCTGTAAGATACCTTCCTTCGGTGGGACCGAGGATGTGCAAAAGACTCAAGCAGATGGGGGTTGAATTAATCGGGACACTTGCATCCATGCCACAGGATTATTTAACAATATCTTTTGGAAAAGCAGGACTGGTTTTGCACCGCAGGGCTCGTGGAATCGATAGCACCCCTGTAACTTCGGGGAAAAAGAAGGTGGTTTTATCGAGCGGTGAAATAATGGCTATGAGTGCTGACCCGCATGTTCTTGGCTCCCTTCTTTTTTTGAATGTGGAGAGGTTGTGTAAAAGTTTGCGTTTCTCTGGCGGATTTGCAAGGCGCATCGAGCTGAGCGTCGTTTATGCTGATTTTGTAATGGCAAATCGCTCCTGTATTTTACCTGAGCCATCTGATATGGAATTTGAAGTTTTTCCAGTAGTAGAAGATCTCCTCAAACATTTTTTAGAACGGCGCGTTCTTATCCGTAGTATGAATATTAACCTATTCGTGGTCAAAGAGGGATATGAACTTCCACTTTTCGTTAAAGAAAAGAACAAAAGGCTCAGGCGTCTTTTAAGTGCTATTGATTCTTTAAGGATGCACTACGGTGAAGAATCTCTAATCTGGGGAAGGGTTGCATGGAAGGTAATGAAAGAGCGATATTTGTGCCACTCTGAAATTTGAAGAATATGAGCATTTATCTTCATGTTCATTCAAATTATTCTTTTGGCAGGGGAGCATCGTCAATAGAAGAGATATGTCTAAAAGCAGTAAAACGGGGGATTCGTGCTATTTCGATTACAGATACAAATGGGTTATACGGGGTCATTCAATTTGTGGAAACTGCTCATAATTGTGGATTAAAGCCGATAGTGGGAAGTGAAGTGGAGGATTCTTCCGGTAACAGAGCAATTCTTCTTGCTGAAAACCGCTCCGGGTATGGAAAGATTTGCTCCATTCTATCTGCAAGGCACACCAATCCTTCTTTTTCTCTTCCCTCTGCTCTTGCTTCCTCCGGAATGGATGGTTTGCTGGTTTTGACAGACGATATTCCGATGCTTTCCTTTCTTCTTACTGCTACAGCAGGAAAAAAAGAGAATATGTATGTTGAAATTCCACCTTCACCACCTCTCTGCGGTGTTTCCATCTCCCCCTCCGGTTACACAAGGTCGAAACTCCTGACTTTTGCCCAAAAAACAGGTTTTAAAATTGCCGCCTCCCATCCGGTTTGCTTTATTGGGAGCGAAGATTTTCATCTTGCCTGTGTTCTGAAAGGCATCTTTTCAAATAGCACATATTTTAAATGCCTTCGGAAGAGAGACGATAGAGAGTTAACTCCTGATTCATGGCTATGGGACGCGGGGGTTTTTCGGAAAAGATTTGAGGATATTCCAGATGCATTGAAAAATTTAGAGGAAATTTCCCGTCGATGCAGTTTTATTCCTGTTTCAGCAGAACCACTCCTTCCCGGTTATCCGGAATCGAAGGGAATTATGGAATCAAAGATGATTTTGCGCTCGAGATGTCTTGATGGATTAAAGTGGCGCTTTGGAAATCATCCCGCAGTAAAAATTATTAATCGTCTCGAATATGAACTCGGGGTTATAGAAAAGATGAATCTTGCAGATTATTTTCTTATTGTCTCTGATATTGCTCGGTTTGCCCGTAACAATTATATCCCGATGTGTGGGAGGGGTTCTGCAGCTGGGTCTCTTGTAGCTTATCTTTTAGGAATAACCGATCTTGACCCTGTGGCACACAATCTTTATTTTGAACGATTTCTGCATGAGGGGAGGAAGGATTTGCCCGACATAGATATGGATTTTGCATGGAACAGAAGAGATGAAGTAATAGATTTTGTTTATCGCAGGTTTGGACAGGATAAGGTTGCTGCAATTTCTACCCATGTTAAGTTTGCAGCAAGGGGTGCTTTACGGGAGGTGGCAAGAGCATTTGGAGTTCCAGACGGAGATGTGAGTACTGCTTTGAAACATGTTCCATACGACATGCCACCCCGATTTCTCGAAGGGAGCAAGAATAAATACTTTTTACCTGAGGGGGAGCCATGGGACACCATTATCCGGATAGCAAAGAAACTCGACGGGTTCCCGAAGCACTTAGGAATTCATGTTGGGGGGATGGTGATTTGTCCTGAGCCCCTTTACAATTATTTGCCAGTTGAGCCTGCCTCGAAAGGAATAATCGTTACTCAGTGGGAAATGACTGCGGTTCAGAAGGCGGGATTGCTCAAAATTGACATTTTAGGAAACAGGTCACTTTCGGTGATAAACGATGTCCTCAATGAATTGTCTATTCGACAAGAGAAGAAGCCTTTTTTAAATTTCAATTTGATGACCCTGATGGATTCCGCAGGGAAAGTGAAACTTTCCTGCGGGGACCGGTTCGAAAAGGACGAGCGAGTTAAAGAACTCATGCGTACAGGAAATACCTTTGGTTGTTTTTACATAGAAAGTCCTGCAATGAGAGGACTGCTTCGCAAGCTTCGTTGCGATACTTTTGCGGGGCTTGTGGCTGCTTCATCTGTTATTCGTCCCGGGGTTTCATCTTCGGGTATGATGCGAAAGTATATAGAATGCGTTAGAAAAAAATCCTTTGCACCGGTTCATCATCTTTTGAAAGAACTTTTACCTGAAACCTTTGGTATCATGGTTTATCAGGAGGATGTCATGAGGGTGGTTTGTGACATAGGAGGTTTGAGCCACCAGGAAGCCGACCTTTTGCGCAGAACATTAAGCGGAAAAAGAGGGGGTATAGAAATTTCCCATCTTAAAGATAAATTTATTGCTGGAGGTATGAGGCGAGGTATATCGCTACGCGAAGCAGAAGAAATATGGAAGCAGGTTTCTTCTTTTTATGGTTATTCATTTTGTAAGGCACACAGTGCTGCTTTTGCCGAAGTTTCCATGAGAGCCCTCTATCTTCGAGCACATTACCCTGCTGAGTTTATGGCTGCAGTTCTCTCGAACCATGGAGGATTCTACAGTACCTCTGCTTACATTTCGGAGTGCAGAAGGATGGGGCTTGAGATTTTGCCTCCATCGGTAAACAGAAGTATGGTTAATTTTACAGCAGAAGGAAATGGTGTAAGGGTTGGTTTGGGACAGATAGCAAAACTTTCACAGAAGAATGCGCATTCCATTATCAGGGAAAGGGAGTTAAACGGGGAGTTTGGTTCTCTCGAAAATTTTATAGTTCGAATGAAAAACCATCTTGGTAGAGATGAACTCGAAACTCTTGTAATGGCTGGTGCCCTTGACGAATTTAGTGAGGGGCTTAACAGATTCGCACTTTTATGGAAGGCTATTTTTTTGTCAAATCGAAGTGGTTCCTTTAAAGTTCCTCCGCTTCCCGTGTTTAAATGGAATCACCTGCTCAAAATGTTGATGGAAATCAAAACTATAGGTTTTCCTGTTTCCTGTCATCCAATGAAGATTTTCAGGTCACTCATTGAAAGAAGCGGTCAAATTGACTTGAAGAGCATCATCAATGCATCTCAAATGGGTAGCATGGAAGGAAAAAAGGTTAAAATTGCAGGAATTGTTGTTACTGTTAAGCCGATAAGAACAAGGGATGGAAAGGGTATGGCTTTCCTTTCAATGGAAGATGAAACAGATTTGTTTGATGTAATTCTGTTTCCGTCTGCTTATGCGAAAGCAAGAATAGCCCTCGAACGCTTTTCGGGACCATTTTTGGTTACTGGTGGTGTGGTTAATGATTTCGATTATTTTTCAATAGAAGCGGATGAAATCCAACCAATTTTTCTTTCACACTTAGAGAGAAGCACTTATCCGGTGCTACCCTCTTTTTACACTGGTGCGAAAATAGAGTAGCAGATAAGGTTTTTTTTTATCCTTCAATAATATTGTTTATAGCAATTTAAAAGGATTTTTAACTGACTAAGAAAAATTTTTGAATGGCACAGATTTTGTATGGATTAAATCAAACCAAATAAAACGAAATATTCTTCGGGAGGCTTTTTATATGAAGAATGGTTCAGATTCCAGTGCTGGTCGTCTTTTTAGTAGATACGAAAGGCTTTTGAGATCTCGAATCTTAGGATTTCCTTTTGTATTGGTAAACGCTTTTACAAAGTGGGAAATTTATGGTAGGGAAAATTTTCTTTCTGCTATAAAAGAAGCAAAAAATAGTGGAAGGGGGATGATAACATTTAGCAATCATCTGAGTCTTTTTGATGACCCTCTCGTTATAATGGCGCTTTTGCGACTTCGAAATTTTACTGTTGAAACAAAATTTTGGTGGTCAACAGCATGTGCTTCAAATTTTAATCCCTCCGGTAAAGGTTTTTTCCCGAGATTTGTTCGTTATTTTAGTGATGTATCAAATATGGTTTTTCTATCGAGGGCAAAGAAGAGAGGAAGCGTGCCACCAGAGGTTTTAGATGACCCGCTTGAGTATATAAGTTCTGTTTTGGGAACACGAAAAATGGAAATTCTTCAGGAGCGAGTTCAGGAAAAAGGGATGAGTGTAGATGAATGGTTGCGTAGCATTTATACTCCTGCTTCTGACGGATACAGGGGAAGCACTGCTCCTTTAAATCAGATTGGGATGATAGAAGTGATTTCGAGAATAAATGCAGGTGAATTTGTTCATCTTTTCCCGGAAGGGGGTAGGAGCAGAGATGGAAAATTAGGTCCTGCAAGAGCAGGAGCAGGAAAAGTTATTTATCATTGTGGCAATGCCATTTTGGTACCAATCTATTTTTATGGAACACAGGATGTCCTTCCTGTTGGTTCTTTTGTTCCCCGTCTTTTTAAAAAGGTTATAGTAAGTGTTGGACAACCGGTCCCGCTTGAATTTTTTGATGAATACAGGAGGCAAAAGCCTTCGCCTGAAATATTCAATTTAATTTCGAATTCTGCGATGACCCTTGTAGCAAAGCTTCGACCACTTGTCCTTGAACGGTATTACGGTAAGGAAAAGGCATCCACCATTTTAATAGAAGAGACGCAACTGCGTGCCGCTATAGAAAAAGCAGAAAAATCAGATTTGAAGAAACATGTGTTTACTCCGGTCGTTGTTAATGAAAAAGAAGATTATACAGCAATTCAATAACTGAGAGTCATTTCCGAAAACCATTCCGAAAAAGTTTTTATTCGCTATCCTTATCTTTATCAGGGGTTGGGGTAATTGCATTATTACCATTAATTCCATTTAAACTATTTTTCTTTCCCTCTTGTGATATTGGAGTCGGTAGTGTTCTTGCCCTTTCAATCGCGTGAATTTCTCCTAAAGGTTGAACTACTTTTGGAGGTGGTGAGATTGGTGGCGCCTTTTGTGCGTCTTTTGTTTTTTTGTTTTGCAGGTCTTTGCTCTCTTCTTTTTTTTCCGACGGAAGTTTTTCAGTTCCATAAACGCGTTCTGATGGTGGATGACTTATTCTATATACTCCCGTCTCCGGTTTTGTATTGTCTGACTTCGAAGGGAGCTTCATAAATGGTGTTTTTTTCTCTTTTTCTTTTTCAATATCGGGTTTTAATTTTGAATGAGTAGATTTTCGGCTTCCTGTAACCACTCTATAAAAAGAACTCGAAGATGTCCTTTTCCTCTCAGATGGAGTTGAAAAATCCCTGTGCTCTCCATTGACAATTTCCTTTACAGGAGTGGTTCTTTTTGAGGAAGACGGTGTCTGTCTCGAGCTCGAATATGATGGGGGATATGAAGTTTCTCTCGGAGAATCGTATTGTAAAGCCTTTATTTCTCTTATCATTTCTTGAGCCGAATAAAATCTCAGATTTGGGTCCTTTTCGAGACTCGTATTTATAAAGTCCACTACTGATTGAGGAATTTCAGGGAGATAATTTCTTGGATCAGGCGGGGGTTTTGATATTATTTCCAGCAAAAGTTTTCCATATGTTTCGCCTGTAAATGGAAGCTGTCCTGTTAGCATCTCGTAGAATATTATTCCTGCAGAGTAAAGGTCTGCTCTATGGTCAACATTCGCTTTTCCTTCAGCCTGTTCGGGAGAAATGTAATTTGGTGTTCCATAAACATATCCTGCTTTTGTCAGTCTTGTAACTTCACCACCTTCTAATCTCGAAAGGCGAGAAATTCCAAAATCAAGGACTTTTACTATTTCGCTTCCACCCGATTGTCGGTGCAGGAAAATGTTTTCAGGTTTCAAATCTCTGTGAACTATTCCGCAGGAATGAACTGCAGAAAGGGCTTCAAGAACCTGAATCATTATTTCCTTTGCTTCCATAAATGGAATTCTTCCCCATTTGGCTATTCTTTGAGATAAATCTTCACCAGAAAGGTACTCCATTATTATATATGGTATTTTTTCGTCAGGAGTTTCTCCTATGTCGATTACATTAACTATGTTTTGGTGAGCAATCATGGCGGAAGCCATTGCTTCTCTCTTGAAGCGTTCGTATGCCTCGTCATTTTTTCGCAGCTGCGGGTTTAAAAACTTGATTGCAAGTTTTTTACCAATGCCTGTGTGTTCTGCTTCGTAAATTACCCCCATACCACCTTCGCCTATGAATCTGCCTATTCGATATTTATTTTCGAAAACTCTGCCACTCAGTTTATGAACGATTGTTAAATTTTTTCCTGTTACCTCACATGTTGTGCAACCAGAATCATGCTCTCCGTTACAGAATACACACCGTATAGTTTTTTTGCCATTTTCAGACATATAATTAAAAATTTAATTTTTTTTCATAAATTGTCAACTAATTTTATTTTTATATTTTTTTTCTTTTCTCATATTTTTTTTTACTCTTTTAGTTCCCAGAATTCATTGAAGAAGCCTGCTCCAATAACGGCATATTTTTTTGAAAAAGCCATACCCGGAGAAATTCGTGGAAGTCTCCTGTCAAAGATTATATAATCTGGAAGAAATGGTAAAAGACCGTTACCTTTTAAAACCGCATCGAGACTGTTACCTGTGACAAACATTATATAGTTTTCAGGAGCAATTGGATTTGGATATATGAATACTGCCCCTACATCTTTTTGATTTAACAAGTTTCCTCTATATTCAATACCTGATTCAAGTATTTTAATGGGAACTTTATTCCCGAGTTTTTGAATCCATTTATTATTATGAAATGTACCGTAGAGAACAATGGATGCACTGGTAAAATCTTCTTCTCTGATTTCTTCGTCACTTTTTACCGGGAATTCAACCTCCACAAATTGTTTTGCCTTCATCCAGTTTCTTGCACCTAAGATTGCTGCTTCTTTTAATGCTTTTGTTTCAGCAGGAACCTGGGAGCCATATACATGTATCTGTTTTTCGTAGTTTATGTCGGTAATAGGGCCTGAGAGCCCCTTCTTTTTTCTTAAATGACCTTTACCCAGAGATTCGTATTCAGAGAATTCCATGATTTTCCATTTAGATTCGATTCTGGAAAAAATGATTCTTCCTTCTTGTGGGATATTTTTCAATTCTAATGATTGGGAATCAATCACTACTTTTATTTTTTTTTCATATTTTAGAGGAGATTCAAATGGATAAATAGCAAAGCTTTCTACATTTTCCGTAGATACTTCAATGATATCTCCTGAGTCAGTTATCTTTGCTTTTATTCTTGCTGGAAGAAGAAATTTTTCCATCTGTTTTAGTTCCAGCCAGTGCTGTCTTGATGCCCTGTAAGATAGGGTTTCGAGCCATACTTCGTGGGGTTTTTGATTTTTAGGGTGTTTATCAACTATGTTAAAAATTCGCCCTTTTCCCCAAAGAACCCATATAATATCATGTCCCATGTCTGGTATTTCCTGATATACATGCTCAATGCCAAGTTCCTGAAGTCTCTTATGCATTGCTCTTGCCTGAATTACCTTCATTGGTCCTGCATCTCTTTCTCCATGAACGAAGTGATAATAAGTGTTTTTTGCATTCATAGCGTAGTTAATTGCTGATTCTATCTGGTTTATTTTAATTGACCAATCTGCCATCTGCGATGACTTATGGAACAGGAGCCAGTCACTTATTCCTGCCATTGAAAAAACAGCACTAAACTGGGAGGCATATCTTGTTCCTATAGAATATGCACCTATTCCACCATTTGAAAGACCGCACAGGGCGATTCTCTTTGGGTCAATACTATAGTGAAGTCTTATATCTCTTATAACGCTTAAAACATCATGTTCAGCCATCCATCGCCATCTAATCTGCCCAAAACCATCAGGGGTGGCGACTATATAATCTTCCGGCTTTAATTGAGGGTAGAATATATTGTGCCTCACCTGCCAGTATGTATCCCATGGAATATTCCAGTTACCTAAAGTGACAGCGAGAAAAAGATTATGATTGGACGAACCTCCATGAAGATTAAGAACAAGTCCGTAGAGGTGGTCTTTGCTATAATTTTTTGGTACATAGAGAGAGTAACCCTGAGGGGCTAAAGAAAAAGGGCTTTTATAAGCACGAGTAACCATCCCACTTTCTCCTTCAAGAGGGTCAGCATTTTTTTTTGCTCTTTCTATGTATGCATTTGCTTTTTCAATGCACCTTAAGGCATAATCTTTTTCTTTGTCGAGAAATTTTTTTGCTTCTATAAGATGGTAAGATATTGTTACAAGAGACCCTTCTGGAACTTTTTCTGGTTTGTTTTTCATAAGAGTTGAAAGTTCTTTTTCAAGAAATTCTATTTTTTTAATCCATTCGTCCTCTTTTTTAGAACTGGATGATGAGGGTAAAATCTTCGCCGATAGAATTCCAGTAATCAGGATGAGAAGAAAGAACAAAGTTAAACGAAATTGTTTAAATTTATTGGATTTAAAATTCTTCATGGATGGCATCCACACTTCAAGAATAGATAGCGAGCGGAATCGGTTTTGGTTTTTCATTTCAAACACCGGTAGTCGGAATCGAAACCGCTGATGTATAGTAAATGAATATTTTATTATTGATGCTAAAAATTGAGCACTCTTTTTATGTTGTAAAATTTTCATGTTTGTATTAAAGAATAAAATTATATGCAGATAAAGATAAACGGCAAGATGAAAAATCTGGAATACTCGGAAATTTCTTTAAAAAAACTTTTATATTTGCTCGATATGGGAGATAAAGGAATCGCCGTTGAACTCAATGGAGAGATAATTAGAAAAGATTCATTTGAAAGTACTATTTTGAAAGAGGGGGATGTACTTGAAATAGTTCATATAGTTGGAGGTGGATAAAAATGAAAAAACAAGGGAATGATAATCTCGTAATAGCGGGTAGAACCTTTAAATCGAGGCTTTTTATCGGGACGGGTAAATATTCAACTTTTCAGCAAATGAAAGAGGCAATAGAATTGAGCGGGGCAGAAGTGGTTACTGTTGCAGTAAGAAGAGTCAATCTTGATAGGAAGAATGAGGAGTCTCTCCTCGATTATATTGATACAAAAAAATATTTTCTACTTCCAAATACAGCTGGTTGCTATACATGGGAGGAAGCAGTGAGAACCGCAAGATTGTCCAGGGAGATATTAGGGACAAACTGGGTAAAACTCGAGGTCATAGGTAATGAAAAGACTCTTATGCCGGACACAATGGGACTTTTAAAAGCGGCTGAAGTTTTGATAAAGGAGGGTTTTGTAGTTCTTCCTTATACTTCTGACGACCATGTTTTAGCAAAGAAGCTCGAAGAGATTGGGTGCCCTGCAGTAATGCCGCTCGGTGCTCCTATAGGTTCAGGTTTGGGTATTCGAAATCCATATAACATCAAAATCATTGTGGAAATGTCCAGAGTTCCAGTGATAGTTGATGCGGGAGTAGGAACAGCTTCTGACGCATCGATTGCTATGGAATTGGGATGTGATGCAGTTTTGATAAACACAGCAATAGCTCTTGCTCGTGAGCCACTACTAATGGCAGAAGCAATGAAGTATGCTGTGGAGGCTGGAAGGAAAGCATTTTTAGCGGGACGAATCCCTAAGAAATTGTATGCTTCTGCTTCAAGTCCAATCGATGGAGTTATAGGGACCTGAAATAGCAGTTTATGAAGCCCGAATTAACAGGAGGCGGAAGCTGGTGTGGTGTTGCGGTTTGCGGAGGCTGGGAGAATAATGAAACAAAATTGGAAAATTGATTTTCGAGCATATATAATTTCCAGCAGGAAGCTATTTAAAACCACAGGACAGATGCTTGAAAGACTTGAAAAAATTCTTGATATTGCTCCTGAGATAACTGCTGTATGCTTCAGGGAAAGTGATATGGATTCCATGTTACTACTGAAACTTGCATTTGAGATGAGGAACATAACCAAAAGGGCTGGTTCAAAACTCTTTATTTCGAGGAGAATTGATATTGCAGTTGCTTGTGGAGCAGATGGAGTGCAACTTGGTAGAAGAACTGTTTCGATAAAGGAGGCAAAAAAGTATTTTCCTCAATTTTTGATTGGTTATAGTGCCCATTCATCATCTGAAGCGGTAAGAGCATTCAGCGATGGAGCGGATTTTATTACAATAAGTCCGATTTTTTATTCTCCCGGGAAGGGAAAACCTGTTGGCATTAAGGCACTTGGCAAGGTGATGGCATTATGCAAAGGAAAACCGGTTTTTGCCCTTGGAGGTATTGATGCCTGTAATATTGAAGAGGTACTTAAAACCGGTGCCTGGGGGGCTGCTTTTATAAGGTCTGGTTGGAAAATAAAGGATTTTAAAGTGGTGATAAGAAAGATAAAGGATAGTTTAATTGAAACTGGTGAAGTAAAAATGCATTAAAAGCAGTGAGGAATTAGTATGGGATTATTAAAAGATGTTTTAAAAATTATTTTATGGATTGCAGTTTTCCTTGGTATTCTGGTTGCGGTAGGAAGATTTACAATATGGGAGCCAGGGGAAGCACCTGATAATGCAATGGCACCAAATATATGGAAGGGGGATAAGTTTATAATATTAACCCGTGGCACAGTTGAGAGGGGCTCAGTAGTTTATTGCCATCACCCTGTTTATAATGGTCAGGTTGTTATTGGAAGAGTTGTAGGACTTCCTGGAGATACACTTGAAATTATTGACGGGCAACTGAAGATAAATGGAGATGATGTTTTTTCAGAATGGGATAAAAACCCCATGACAGTTCTTGACAGGGAATCAAGCATAAATGTAATAACTGCGAGATTCAGAAAAGGTTCACAAAATATCAATGGAAGAGATTTTAATATCATGATGGCGGAAGGTGGGACACCACCTCAACTGGCACAAACTGAAGTAAAATCGGGTTATTTTCTTCTCGGGGATAATCGCTCTCTTGCATTCGGTGCATCAGATAGCAGAAATTATGGGGAGGTTCATCCTTCTCTGTGCATGGGGAGGGTTTTCATTATATGGAAAGCATCAAAAGGGTGGGGGGATGCAGATTTGAGTTTAAGGATTTTTAAGCCCATCCTTTGATTGTAAGATTTTTTTAATAATTTATAAGTTTTCTAAGGAACTGGAATCTTTCCACGATTTTTTCTTTCTTCAAGTTAAGCAGAGCAAAAGGTTCAAAATTTTCAACCGTAAAAGAAGAAACTGAGGAAGCATATAACATCGCTCTCTTGAAATCCCGTGAGGTGGAAAATCCATAAGAAGCAAGACATCCCATAAAGGCACCTGCAAAAGAATCCCCTGCACCTGTGGGGTCAATTACATTATCCACAGGATAAGCTGGAGACCAGAAAAACTCATTATCGTAAAGCAGAACACTTCCCCATTTGCCAAGTTTAACTACCGCAGTAGCGATACCTAATTTGCGGAGCTTTTCAAGTCCGGTTGTTGGAACGCATGTTCCGACAATAAGCTCAAGTTCCTCGTCGTTTAAAAATACGCAATTAACCTTCTTCATCAGACGAAGAACACTTTCCCGTGATTGTGTTATCCAGCAGTTCATAGTGTCCATAGCTATGAAACAGGATGATTGGAGCGAATCAATTATAGTTTCCTGTATTTGCGGTTTTATATTTCCAAGGAAGACAAAATCTACTGAGCGAAGGTTTTCTGGCAAAGAAGGCTGGTAGTTTTCGAAAACACCAAGTTCTGTTTTTATCGATGTTCGACATGAAAAGGATTTATCATATTTTCCATGCCAGTGAAAACTTTTCCCCTTCCTTCTTTCAACTGCAGTTAAATTCACTCCTCTTTTACTGAACCGTTCAAGCCATTCGTCTGGATAGTCATCCCCGATTACTCCGGTCATAAATGTCTCGACAAAATGGACAGATGCCGCGGCGCTGAATGGAGCGCTCCCCCCCATTATCTTTTGTCTGGTTTCATTTTCAGTTTCAATTGAATCTATTGCTATTGAACCAACTGTTAAAAATCTCATAGGTATTTTCCTGTTATTGGTTTTAGTTTCTTCTTTATACTCAATGGAATCAGTTTTTTACTTGTAACAATTGCATTGCGCAAACTCTCTCCACAATCGCAGTCTCTGGGGTAATTTATCTTTAAGACAGCTTTTTTTATCAGGTCCTTTGCATGATTTATCCCTTCCTTGAGAATTCTTAAAATACTTTGAATGTCAACATCCTCATTTTCCGACCTCCAGCAATCGTAATCAGTTACAACTGCAATAGTTGCATAGCATATTTCTGCCTCTCTGGCGAGTTTTGCTTCCGGTAAATTGGTCATTCCAATAAGGTCTGCACCCCATTTTCTGTGCATCTGTGATTCAGCCCTTGTTGAAAAGGCAGGTCCTTCCATACAGCAGTATGTTCCCCCCTTATGGACGCGAATACCGATTTCCTTTCCAGATTCGAAAAGAATTTGAGATAACTTTTTGCATACAGGGTCAGCAAAAGGGACATGGACTACCATACCCTTGTCGAAGAAAGTTGATATTCTTGCATGAGTTTTGTCTATGAATTGATTTACAATAACCAGGTCTCCGGGAATGATGTCCTCTCTTAAACTTCCCACTGCGCTTACACTTATTATCCACTGCGCACCTAATTTTTTCAGTGCAAAAATGTTAGCACGAAATGGTATGCTGGAGGGCATATATTTGTGACCTCTTCCATGTCTTGGTAGGAAGAGGAGCCTTTTATTCTCATACATTCCTTCGATAATGTTATCGGATGGTTGTCCGAATGGGGTAGAAATTTTTCTTTCCTGAATATCCTTTAGACCTTCAAAATTGTATAGACCGGTTCCCCCAATTATCCCTATAGTTATTTGATTTGTTTTACTATTTTTTTTAATATTGCCTGCCATAGCTTTAATTAGTAAAATAATTTAATACATATTTCAATTATTGAATATTAGAAATATTTTTGCTTATTATTTCATCAAGTAGAGGGAAAAAATAGGGTAAATTGAGGTGGTATCATGGCGACTTTAACATGGATTACTCCTCAGAAAGAGGAGAAAAAGTATTACATATACAAAAAAATAGTTACAATTGGTTCTGCTCCTGATAACGATGTGGTAATAGATTTTGGAAATTTGCTTCCGCACCATTGCAGATTAATTTATGATGGAAAGCAGTTTTCAGTAATTGCAGTGGATAAGGGGGCGCAAATTTCACTTAGGGGCAAAAAGAAAAGCAAATTTTACCTGAAAGATTCTGACGAAGTTTTTTTCGGAGAGGTAAAAATAGTCTTCAGAATATTTGATCCTGCTCTGGTTGTTAAAGGACAAACGGAAGAAGATAGATATGCAAGGTCTACAATCAGTGGTATGGATGGGTTTAGAGAATTATATGACTTTTCAAAGAAGCTGATGGAGAAAAACAATATAGATGAAATCTTCGATTCTTTTGTTGACATGATAGTGGAAGTTACTGGAGCTGACAAAGGGTTTTTAATAATGCTGGAAGGGGATGGATTTGCAGTTAAGGCTGCAAGGAATGTTAACAGGAAAACCATTCAGGATCCTGCCATGCATCTTTCAGATTCAGTAATAAGGAAGGTTATAGAAACCAGAGAACCTATTATTGTAGCGGATGCTCTGTCTGACGAAAATTTTAAAACGAGCGAAAGCGTTTTAAGCCTGAATCTCGTTTCGCTTATGGTTGCTCCACTTCTTGATGAAGGGCGATTGATAGGAATTCTTTATGTAGGGAATGATTCAATACGGTCTCGTTTTGACCAGCGGAGTAAGGAACTGTTTACTATTTTTGCAGCACAGGCTTCTTTAATAATCAATAAAGCCCTGACAATTGAAAAATTTAGAGCGAATTATGAAGAACTTAAGAAGAGTATAGAAAAACAGAGATTCGGCGAAATAGTGGGAAGTTGTAGTTCAATGCAGGAAATTTTTAAGGTAGTTGCGAAAGTTGCAACTGTGGATGTACCTGTTTTGATTGTAGGTGAAACGGGAACGGGGAAGGAACTCATTGCACGGGAAATACATATTCGAAGTCATAGACGCAGTGGCCCATTTGTGGCAATAAACTGTGGGGCGATTCCTGAAAATCTAATGGAAAGTGAAATGTTTGGATATGTAAAGGGGGCATTTACAGGGGCGTATTGCACAAGGGATGGGAAATTTCACGCAGCAAATAACGGTACTATTTTCCTCGATGAAATTGGAGAGCTCCCACAGGGGCTTCAGGTAAAACTCGTAAGGGTGCTTCAGGATAAAGAGGTTTTAAGAGTTGGAGCAACAAAACCGGAGAAGATTGATTGCAGAATCTTAGCTGCAACCAATAAAAATCTCGAAAAAGAGATGGCAGAAGGGAGATTTAGAGAGGATCTTTATTACAGGTTAAATGTTGTTAAAATTAGTCTGCCCCCGCTTCGTGAGAGAGGTGATGATCTGGTGCTACTGGCAAGATACTTTCTGGCGAAATATGCAGCTGAAATGGGAAGAACCGGTTTAGAATTCAGTCAGGATGCAATACAGGCTATCAAAAAGCATCCATGGCCTGGCAATGTGAGAGAACTGCAAAATAGAATTAAAAAAGGGGTGCTCATGTGTGATAGCCATTTACTGGGTCCTGCTGACCTTGAATTTGAAGAGGAGACTTTGGGTAAGGTGATGACCCTCGTTGAAGCAAAAGAAGAATTTCAAAAGAGGTATATTCTTGAAGCGCTAAAGAGAAACAGGGGAAACAGGACGAAAACTGCGGAGGAGCTCGGTGTTGACCCGAGAACCATTTTCAGATATCTCGAGAAGGAAAATGATGAGGAAATTAACGAAGACAAAGGTTAATTTATGACAATTTTGTCATATTTTTTTAAGAGGAGGAACTAATAGAACCGGAAACATTGCGGAAAATTGCAAGAATAAGGGGAGAAAAAAAGGATAATGAAAAAGGCACGGATATTGCTAAAATATATTTTAGCAATGATTGTAGAATCAACATTATATTTTTCTGGTGGCTGCTATTTAGTTGATGCTTATCATCCTGATTTACCTGCAAATGTTCCTCCGTCAATAGATTATACTCAAATAGAACCAGGTATTTATGGTGAAATAAGTATTGACCTTTCTTCTCATCGCTCAAATGACCTTCAATCTTTTAATATAAAAAGGATTTATGACCCTGATAAAGAAATTGCGATGTACGGCAGATATGCAATAAATTATACAGGGGTAGGGACAGTTACTGGAGAGAGGTTTATGGTAAGCAGGAAAACGGAATCAAATTCCGGGTCTCCAAGTGATATATACTGGCAGGGTTCATTTAATATTGAAATTCATAATTTTTCTCCACCCGGGATATATCAGGTGGTTGCAGCAGTTTCTGATGAATTATGGAAAGAACCAACTCCTGAAGAGCCAAATCCAGGTTTTTTTGCTGTTCCTGATGATACAATAGCCGCTTTTGTAAAATGGACGATAGTTTCGTATTGCTCTATACCTGACAATTGCGGGGAGTTTTGATGGAGAAGAGAATGGATAATATAAGTGCTTCAATAACCTGGAGGGGATTTGTTATAATGATGGTGTTTTTTTTCTGCTCTGGTTCTTGTTCACTTGAAATGGCGGGTATAGAAGGTTTTAAAGGTTCGAATAAATGTTCAAACGATTCTGATTGTGTGAGTGAAAATTCTTTTTGTGATATGGAATTGGGAGTATGTGTTTCAAAAGTTAATAACCAGGGTCCACTTAATTTCCTGTTAGAGATAATACCTTCAGATTATGGGGACAAATCATCTTCCCTGTCTCAATACTTTTTGTTTGATGTAAATCAAGGAGCGGAAATACCATTTATAACATACACTTTATCTGATTATGCTGAGTTAAAGGGGAATGTAAAATGGACTGATAACGACTACAAAGGAATATGTTCTAAACTTGATAGGTTCGGGAATTGTATAGTAGATGCAAAAGTAGAATTGATTCCAGAGGGAGAATTCCCGGAAACAATGAGACAGGTAATAACCGTAAATGCTTCATCCAGCACAGTGAAAGACATTGATATAGATGGTGGTTTTGACCTTATTGTAGCGCCGGGGAAATACTCCATAAAAGTAACCCCTTTACCCCCATTCGATGCTTATTTACCTCCTTATAGAGCAATAGATCCAGAAACCCTGGGGGCTACCTTTGATTTATCTGGAAACAAAACTATAAGTATTGGTTATGAATACCTTCCCGAAAGTTGTGGTAATGGGAATTTAAGAATCATAGATGGAAAAATTGAAAGGTCAAGTGGAATGGAAATCGGGGTTGATATAGTTGTCTGGGCTGCTAATCCATCTACCGGTGATAGAATTTCTTCCAGGGCTTATATTGGTGCAGATAATAATATTGTTCCTTCCGGGGGTTTTTTAAATAGTTTTCGGTTGTATATGCCACCGAAAGAAGCGGAATCAAATGACGATGAATTTGTAATAGTAGTTTCTTCAAAAGATGAAATTCCTCAGATACCTACTATGAAATTTGGTCCTTTTAGTTTCAGTTATCTGGATGTTTTGAATTCTAATGATGGTTCAACCGATAATTGTGCGGAATTTGGGAACAGAGAAAATTTTCCTGAAGCAAGTCTGACTATTCCCACACTTGGTCCAAGGATTCAGTTTACAGGTTCGGTAGAAGGGATAGTGGAAAATGATAATTTTCAGCCTATTGAAGGGGCTAAAGTCCGTTTTTATACAGAAAGTGTACTTGAGGGTGGGGTTAACAGAACCTATGAAATTTCTGCTACAACTGATTCAACGGGACAAATCGTAGATTCGGCTGGCAATTCAGGGGTTTACCTTGTTTCTGGTTTTTATTCTGTATACATTTATCCTCCTCTTGGTAGCGAGTTTCAAGCAGAAAAGTTTTCATCGATTCTTATAGAAGATACCCCAGTAATAGGAAAGGTTTTTCAACTTAATAGACGAAAAGGAATTTCTGGTACTATAACAAGAAAGGGAAAATCAGAAACATTATCAAATGTTATTGTTGAAGCAAATCCCGTTACAACGATTGAACTTTCGGACACATCAAATGTAATCCCGAGGTATAGTTCAACATGGAGTGATTCCTTCGGATTATTTTCTATTCTTATTGATGAAGGGATTTACGACATAGTTTTTAAACCTCCACAGGGGAGTAACCTCCCATGGGTGTGGTATGACTCAGTCTCTGCGAGCCAGATTCTGGAAAGATATTCTGACCCTTCTTCCCCATGGGATGTTCAAATTCCGGACCCGGTGGTTTTAAAAGGAGAAGTTAAAGATTCTTCAGGTAGTTTTGTCGAATCCTCGGTGGTAAAAATTTATCGTGTCATATACTCTCCCGAGCCAGAAGAACCTCCAAGAGTAAGGCAAATAGCAGAAACATCCACTTCAACCGATGGAACTTTCAACGCCTTCATAACCCTCTCCAACTCCTCAATTGATTGATAGTATGTATTTTATTCCTCGAGTCCGTGGGTGAGGACATCGTCCATGTTGGAGACATATATAAAATCTATCTCGTCCTTTATTTCCTGAGGAACATCAACCATGTCGGGTTTGTTGAGGTCTGGAAGTATTATTTTCTTAATTCCTGCTCTATGGGCAGCAAGAACTTTTTCTTTTATTCCACCTACCGGCAAAACCTTCCCTCGTAAGGTTATTTCTCCTGTCATTGCTATATCACTTTTGACTTTTTTACCTGTAATTATTGAAGTCATAGCAGCGAGCATAGCTATTCCTGCACTTGGTCCATCCTTAGGCATCGCTCCGCTTGGTATGTGAATATGAAAATCGAGGGCATCAAAATTTTCCGAACCGAAACCGAGTTCATTACACCTTGACTTTATGTAGGAAAGTGCTGCACGGGCAGATTCTTTCATAACATCTCCAAGTTGACCAGTTAGAGTGAGTTTCCCTTTTCCATTTAATTTAGCAACTTCGACGAATATTATTTCACCACCAAAACTCGTCCATGCAAGGCTCGTGGCAACCCCCGGCTTTGAAGACCTCTCCGCCATTTCAGAAATGTATTTTTGAGGTCCCAAATATTCTGCAATTTTATCCATGGTTACCTTTGCAGGTAACTTTTCAGGTGTTAGTGTTCCTTCTACTATTTCCACTGCAATGCCTCTTATTATTGAAGCAATTGCTCTTTCGAGATTTCTTACTCCTGCTTCTCGGGTGTAACTGCTGATTATTTCGCTTATTATAGATTCGTCAATTATTATGGTTTTTTCATCCAGTCCATGTTCTTTTAGTTGTTTGGGAATGAGGTGATTGGTAGCAATTTTAAGCTTTTCATTATGAGTATATCCTGGAAGTTCGAGTATTTCCATCCTATCCTTTAGTGCTGGTGGAATGGGGTCAATGAGATTAGCTGTACATATAAACATAACCTGAGAAAGGTCGAAAGGAATTTCAAGATAATGGTCTGAAAAAGAGTTGTTTTGCTCCGGGTCAAGTGCCTCAAGAAGAGCAGCTGTTGGGTCCCCTCTGAAATCTCTCCCTAATTTATCTATTTCATCTATCATAAAAACCGGATTGCGTGAACCAGCTTTTTTTATGCTTTGAATGATTTTTCCTGGCAGGGCTCCTATGTAGGTTCTTCTGTGCCCCCTGATGGCTGCTTCATCATGCACTCCTCCGAGAGATATTCTGATAAATTTTCGACCGAGAGCCCTTGCAATGGATTTACCGAGAGAGGTTTTGCCTACTCCAGGAGGTCCAACGAGACATAAAATCGGTCCTTTTTTATCTTCCTTGAGTTTTCTAACGGCATGATATTCGATAATTCTTCGCTTTACTTTTTCAAGTCCGTAATGGTCTTCATCGAGAACTGTTCGGACATGACCGATGTCGAGGTTGTCGGTGGTTATAATATTCCATGGTAAATCCAGAATCCAATCGAGGTAATTTCTGCCTACTGTGTATTCGGGACTTCCAAGTTGCATTGATCTGAGCCTTCGTAGTTGCTTTCTCGCAACCTCATCCACTTCCGGAGGTAGTTTCATTTCCCTTATTTTTTCAGATATAGAATCAAGGTCACTTGAATCATCGAAATCTTCACCAAGTTCCTCTTTAATTGCTTTCATTTGTTGACGGAGGACATATTCTCGCTGATTTTTTCCAAGGTCCTCCTTTATCTGTGCTTGAATTTTTTCCTTAAGGTTAAGGAGTTCTGCTTCCTGTTTTATTATTTTTAATAACTCGACTATTCGCTCTTTTACATTCAAAATGCTCAGTAGTTTTATTTTTGTCTCAAGAGGAATATCAAGACTTGATGCTATGATATCCGCAATCTGGGATGGGTCTGTCATTCCTTCTATAACCGATATAGCTTCTTTTGGAATTTCTGGAATAAGTTTTACTATCTGTTGTACTGCTTCCTTGAGCTGTGATTGAAGGTTCGAAATTTCGATATCGTTTACCTGAATATCATACAATCTTTCAAATTCTCCGAGTAGATATGGGCTTGTTTGTATGATTCTGATTAGCCTGATTCTATATAAGCCCTGTAAAAATACCGAATAGGTTCCTACCGACCTTTTTACGGTTTTGAGGAGGCGACTTGCACATCCTTCAGCAAAGAGGTCTTTTTGTAGCGGTTCGTTTATATGTGGTTTACGCTGCGCTAAAACCGCAATACATGGATATGTATCGCTTTCCACCGATTTGAAAGCCTTGATACTTTTTGGTCTTCCTACTTCAAAGGGAGATATTGCTCCTGGAAAAATTATGGCATTTCTAATGGGAAGAATCGGAAGTTTCTGAAAAACTTGTTCTTCATGGATTTCTTCAATAATTTCGATTTTCTCTTCCGGAGGTTTTTTGTTATCTTTCATGATATTTTCTCTGGGTTTTTAACTAATTATATGAGTTTTTATTTGAAAATTGTCAATGAAGAAAACCTGTAAATTGTGATTTTATTATTTTTTCCGGAGTAGTTTTAAAATTGCTCTTTACTGAAAGAGCAGGCATTTTATATTATATGAAGTTTTAAATGGCAGTTTTTGAAAATGAAAAGTTACATGGTTGAAAAGAAGAATTATTAAGTCTAAATTAAATAATACATGTGTCATAGAGTCCACCTGTGGGGAATACCTATTATTGCTGCCACGATTCTTTTTTCTTCACCGGTAAAAGCATCTCAGTCGCTTGATATTGTTATGGTTATGGACAATAGTTCTTCGATGCCAGAAAATGATTCTGACCTTTATTCTATTTCTTCTGCCCAGCTTCTTATTGACTTAATGCGTCCTGAAGACAATTTCTACCTTATATCTTCAGGTGCAACTGCAAGGTTAGTTTTAGTTGCAAATGGGAAGGATAAAGATGCCATAAAAGAGTCAATAAGTATGATGAAATGGGAATCTTATTATAATGATTTTCTTGAAGTTTTTAAATCGTTGAAAGACTTCGTTCAAAACTCTTCAGAAAAAAATAAAGCAGTAAACGAAAATAGCAAAAGCACTATTTCTCGAAAGACAATTGTAATCTGGTTTATGTCTCCAGAATTGAGATTCGGTTCTTCAAAACCCATAAGTAAGAAGAAAAATGAAAAAGAGGAAGGAAAAAAAATTGAAGAGGAGGGAAAGGAAATAAGTCAGGACAGGAGAAAAATATTTCTTGAGGAAATTGAAGAATCCGCAAAAATAGCACAAATACTGAAAGAAAAAGGAATTGAGTTAAATGTATTTGTCCCTCATAGCTTGCTTTTTTCTCAGGGGTTGCAATCTGAAGAAGTTACTTCTTTGTTTTCGAAAGTTGTTTCTGAATCCGGGGGCAGGTTAATTTTTTTAAAGGTTGATGGTGGCTTTGTCCTTGATAGGATTTTATCTGTCTTTATTAGAGCAATTTCTGCTCCTACAGAAACTATAAACGAAACTTCATATAATACAAGGGGAGAAAAGTTTGAAGTTTATCGTAAAAGCGAGAATCTCTGGGCTGTAATTCTTTTTGAAAAATCACCTCCTCGTGGAGTATCAATGACATTCAAAGAATATACTTCAACGAGGGAAAAAAAATGGCCCTTCGGCAAAAGTAACGATGAAGCTCTTTTTAAAAAACCGGATTTTGAAAAAGGAGTCTTTTTTAGAAGTAAGAGATGGTTTAAGCCACCTGAAAATCCCCTAGGTTATGGTCTTTTTATGATAAATAAACCTGTTGAGGGAATTTATACTTTAAGTGTAAAATTTGTTCAGGGGGAGCGATTTATTATTAAAATATTTCAAGATGTGGGGCTTGAACTTGGATTTCTTGTTCCCCCACCAGCATCTTTATCTTTGGGTACGAGTTTTCATGCAATAGCAGGTTTGAGAGGAAGTGGAGGGGAATCCTTCAGTTTGCACAGGTCTTTTGTTGAAGGCTTAAAATTTTCGTTTGAAATTATAAATGATGATGGTACTAAAGTTGCTCACATTGACTCCGATAATGCAAAACTTACAAGAGAAGGCGAGGCTCAAATAATATTTGAACCTCCTGCTGCAGGGATATATTACTTAAAGGGGGAGGTTACTCATAGGAATGAGGAATTTTTTTCCAGACTTCAACCCTTTAAATTTGAAGTGTACTACAGGATGAAACTTGAAATTCTCAAGCAACCTATTTTCTGGAATGCTCCGGCAAGAAAAGGGGAATGGATAACTATTTCACCAGGTATACAGATTGAACCAGGGGCAGATATTCCGGATAATTTATCCCTCGATTTAAAAATGGACTGGTCGGGTGTGAAAAACTTGGGTTTATTAGAAATTCGACCTAAAGATTATTTGCACCTTCAAAAAGGAAAAACAACATATCCTTTACGCATCAGATATCGAAACCCTGAAAACTTAAGGAGGAAAAGGATAGATTTCAGGGGATATCTTCGTCTTTATGTAACAGAAGAACAGAAAAAGGTCATTGCAGGTTCTGGTTCATGGTTTATACCAGTTAATGGAAGATTAACTCCATGGACATTCTGGATGTACTGGGATGAATACCATTATTTTGCTCAGATTTTTTTACTATTTATTATTATTACTCTTTTTGTAATAGAAAGGAAAATGAGACCCTCTTTTAAACCAGGTCTTATACTTTGTGTAATGGTTGGAGATGGTGTTACAATGAGGAGTGTGAAAACATTGAATTTGTCTTCCGTGAGAAAATCTATTATTCCCTTTTTAAGACAGAAGGCAAGGATAGGAACTGATGGTAGCATTAATTCTAAAAAGGTTCCATGGGAAGTCTTGATTTTTCCTGAATCGAATTTACCCATGATACGCTCTTATGGTAAACCTGTTTATTACAGAGAATTTGATGGTGGAAATGAAATAAAAATGGGTTCAAAGTTTGAGGGAAAAACTTCAGGCAGGTACATTATAGGTGAAGGAAAAGGTAAAATAGAATTCTGGTTTCAGGAGGAAAATAAGCGATGATAACTTTTGACCAACCAGGAAAACAAAATACAGAAATAACGATAAAGAGTGCAGTTGAGCGAGCCGGTGCGCTCGGGATAGGTACAATTGTCATAGCTACTACAACTGGACAGAGTGCAAAGGTAGCACTTCGATTAGCAAAAGATTTCAGAATTATTGCTGTTACTCATTGTTCAGGGTTTAAGAAAAACGATTTCCAGGAGCTTTCTATTGATACCAAAAGAGAACTTGAAGAAAAAGGTGTATTGGTACTTACTTCGACTCATGCTTTTGGAGGGATTGGAAGGGCAGTGAGAAGAAAATTTGGAACATACGAGATAGATGAAATAATTGCCAATTCTTTGAGACGATTTGGAGAGGGGACAAAAGTAGCAATAGAAATAGCCATGATGGCAGCAGATGCAGGTCTGGTCAGAACGGACGAGAACATAATAAGTATTGGTGGAACTTCAGAAGGAGCAGATACTGCTTTAATCATCAAACCGGCAAATACACACAACTTTTTTGATTTAAAAGTTCGGGAAATTATATGTAAGCCATGGGATTTCTGATTTATTATATTTTGGCATGGTTTTGCTTCATGACACCTCCGTCCTCCGCAGACCGCAACACCACGCCAGCCCCTTCATCCTTTTGGTTTCAAATTTTAAAAAGCACGAAATTAATTATTCCCACAAGTGGCAAAAAGGGGCAAAATTCCACTGTTGATTGTAGGGGCTTGATTTATCAAGCCCAATTTTTTAAACCATGCCTTATATTTGGGGCAATTTTAAATGAAACATATGTAATGAAGTATTGGAGGAGATAAAAGATGATGAAGGATGTTTTTGATATGCAAAGGAAATTGAATAAAAAAGTTCTTGGTTTTGATATTTTAAAAATAGAAAAAGAAGAAGACAGAATTACATGGCTGCGTAATTATTTAACTGCATACAGCCAGGAACTTTCAGAACTTCTTGAAAGCCTTGATTTAAATCTCATACTCGATAAAAAATCTGAAGTTATCAAACCCGATATTGAAAATATAAAGATCGAAATAGTTGACATGCTCCATTTTTTAGTATCCATGTTGCAGGTCCTTGGAGAGGAAGAATTGGATGAAAATTTATTGCAGGGGAAACCTTCTAATTTAGATGATTATTTTTTAAAACTTGCCATGGATTATGAAAAGGAAAATACCGTCTCTTTGGTATCTTCATCTGTTCCTTATGTTTTTCGCAATTTGATATTTTTGGCATGCAATGATTTCGTTTCGATTGCTTCTTTGCTTGACTGTACGGCATGGAAATGGTGGGCTAAACAGGAAATAAAATTGGAAGAAGCAAAAAAAATTATTTATGAAAAAATTTTCCCTCACTGGTGCATGATGACAATTGCTTCAGGAATGAATGCAAGTAGTGTTCAGCAGCTATATTTTAAGAAAAACATGCTTAATGTTAAAAGGCAGGAAGAGGGTTATAAATCTGGAAAATATGAGAAGGTAGGTCGGGACGGTATCGAAGACAATCGCAAACTTTTTGAAAAATAAAATTAAAATGCTATTCAGAAGTACTCTCCAGTGATTTGTAAATATCTTCAATCTCTTTAGATATTTTCATAAAAGCGGATTTTATTTGCGGGTCAAAGTGTCCTTGCCCGGTTCTTGAATCTCCGCGACTTATTATTTCCATAGCGGTATTGTGGTCTCTTGGTGCTTTGTATGGTCTTTTCGACCGAATAGCATCATAGACATCAGCAATAGCAACTATCCTTGCAGGAAGTGGGATTTCCTCTCCTTTAAGACCAAGTGGATAACCTGTTCCATCCCATTTTTCATGATGGCTCATGGCTATTTGTTTTGCCATCTTAAGTTTAGGATGGTCTCCAATAATCCTTGCTCCATAAACGGTGTGAAGTTTTACTTTCTCGAATTCTTCATCTGTGAGACGGGCAGGTTTTTTTAAAAGTAGTGATTCTACCTGAATTTTTCCAACATCATGGAGTTGAGAAAGAAGTGAAATTTCTTTAACAAAAGAAGAATCCATTCCAATTGTCTCCGAAATAATTCTGCTGAAATGACTGATTCTCTGGAGGTGGTTAAAAGTATCTTCATCGTTTGCTTCAGCAGCTCGCGAAAGTGCTTCAACAGTATATCGAAATGCTTCATCAATTTCAGACATCTGTAACGATATTGTTTTTAGGGTGGATATTGATACAAAAAGACTCCGCATAATCTGTCCATCGATTTTGGTTAATTCCTTATCGAAATTTGCTGCAATCACAAGAAGTTTTGATGTTCTGTAACTTATATAATTTTCAATATTGCCAATTACTTTTGCAATATGAGGTCGAACTGTATCAAGCGGCTTGCCTGAAATAGAAATTTTTACTGAATCTTCCGAATCTATTACGGTTTTTTCCCTCTTTTCTTCTTTCCCCCAGTCCTCTCCTTTTATAACCCTTATAGATTCTTCCTCGATGTCATCATCATCCTCAATTCGAGGTAAGGAAAGTGGCTCGGATTCTATTTTTTTCCCTTTCAATTTATAGTATTTTCCATCCCACCATCCCTTATCGTTGTCCCATAGAACAACCATGTCAGATGGTCCCAACTCACCATAAGAATTCTTAACCACATTTTCAAGTAAAGGTTCAATATTAAAAAAATCCCCCCCTCCGTAGGGATATTTTTCGAATTTAAGGAGAATATTTTCCTGGTAGTGGGTCAATCTTGAAATTAATTTTTGTGCTAATTCAAGTTCATTGTGTAAATCCCTCAACTTCATGATTGAATTAATCCTGCCTCTCATCTCCTGAAATGAGACAGGTTTTGTGATAAAATCATCTGCTCCAATTTCTTTACTTTTTATTCGCTGATATTCGTCATCAAGAGCAGTTACTATAATTACCGGCACCTCATAAGTATCAGGATTGGTTTTTAGAATAGATAAGACATCTAATCCGTTCATGTCAGGTAGCATAATATCAAGAATAACAATATCAGGTTTTTGGGATTGGACTGCTTTAATTGCATCAAAACCGGTCGATACGGTTAAAGGCTGATAACCCATGTGCTCAATATATTTTGATAGTATATTTTGACTTTTACTATCGTCATCAACTATCAAGATTTTACTTTTTTTCATTTTAATTTATCTGATTAATATGCATCCACACCCTTTTTTGGAATTTATTTCCCCGGCAACATCTTGCTCAGAATCATTTCCCATGTCTTCATTTTGAATTGTATCCATAATGTCCAGAAATTCCAGAATTTGGTTTTCTCCTGTTGTCTCTTCCATAAAATCATTGTCATATTGTTCATTCATATCATCAGCAATTTCCGGTACAATTTCCATTTCTTCTTCTTCCGTTGATTGGCTTTGACATATAGAGGATGCTTTTAAAACTGTGAAAGAATCGAGTGGTTCAGGTCGCATTGTGGCATCGTTTAAAGTCAAAATTGGACCAAGGTCTCGGACAACAACCGAAACTCTATCGCCTAAAAAATCCATGACCATGTAATTGAGGTTGCCACTTGACACAAAACATGCATCTACTCTGCAAAACATTACGAAGTTTGTAAATGAACCTGCACCACCACTTACAATATGAATTGGTCCCTGGGCAACACCGCTATTTCCACCATCGTCGGGGAGTGGAGTTATTATTCTTGGTCTTCCACCATATCCCCCCTTTGCAGGATGCATTCTTTCATAATCATGGTCATGTCCACATATCACAAAGTCAATTCCATAATCATCTATTATCCCGATGAGATTATTTGCATCAAGCATGTCACCATCATTACTCCCGTGTGCGCCTGAGGACCACAGTGGTCTGTGAAAAAACAGGATTTTCCAGTCAACCTGAGAGTCCCATGTGGAAATGACATTTTGAAGAAAGGCATGCTGAGGGGCGGGGGGCACCCCTTCAGTGCTCAGTCCTATTAAAAGAACATTTGCCACAACTATCGCCCAGAAATCTTCTATTCCATCTCCATCAGGGTCAAAACTTTCATTTAGAACCCCTGCTCCTGATTTTGGCTGAGCAAATATTTTGTTAAACCACTGATTATCACCATCTCCTGGTCCGTCATCATGATTTCCAAGGACAGCAAGAAAAGGAATTACAGATGTGAGCGGTTCTGAAATATTGAGCCATTCCTCCCATTGTCTGTCTTCAGAACCATCATGGACAATGTCACCTGAATATACCATAAGATTTGGTGCTTCATTTTTGATATAGTTTAAAATGTTATCCCAGTGCCTTGATACATAACCAGGGTCCCAGAAAGCTTCCCCACCGCGCCCGTCTCCACCTGCAATGATTCTGACAGGCGAACATGATTTTATGGGTGGGGGGGTGGCAAATTGTTTCCAATCGCTCCATGTTCCTGCGGATTGAACTCTGTATTCGTAGGTGGTTGAAGGGGATAAACCGGTTAGTGTAACTGTATATGTTATGTCGAGGACACCACTTCCTGTATCTTCTGCTATTGCATTCAAAGTTCTGCTTGTTCCCCCGTATTCCCTGAATTCGACCACTCCACCACCCGGGTCTGAATCTGTCCATGAAATGGTCATTGTCGTGTCTGTTCTATCAGTTGAATTCCAGGATAACCTCAACCACCTTGGAGATGCTAAAGCGCTATTAAAAAAAATGATAGAATAAAAAATGGAAAAAAGGAAAATGAATATAAATTTTAGAATTTTTGATTTCATTAATTTTAGTATAAAATTTAAGTATATTATTATCAATACTATTTTGTTTATTTAAAAGCCTTAATGATTCTGACGGTCCCACCATCGTGAATGGGTCAGAGGTTTAAATGCAACTAAAAATTCGGAAATAAAGTTTTCCGGAAAAATCGTTTACTTCATATTCTTTGAATAAAATTGCAAAGGAATTTGCATTTCTGTCAATAGCAAAAGCAGGTTCATTTGATTTTATGTTTTCGGAGAAGCCCCCGCACTGAGGTTCTGAAAACGATTTTGCGTCTAATGAAATAAAGTTAAAATAAATGTTTTCATTACCTGGATGCGAAATCAAAGTGTAAAGGGTAAGAAATTGATTACGAGAAGAGAGAAAGGCAAGTGAATGTTCGTATGCTACCTCTGGAGGAGATGTAATAGATACAGGTCCAGATGAAGGACTTTGAATTTCAACCGAGAATGGAACTACGAAAATTTCAAAGGGACCAAAAATTCTATCGAGCCACGCTATCTGACATGAGTTTTCCGTATCGCATGCTATGCGTGGTTTTATTGATTCAGATGGATTGCTCGATAAAGCAATTGGATCAAAACTTAAAGGATTTTCAGTCGGATTAAATATTGTAATAAAAATTTCTCTTCCACCAGTAGTCTCTTTATCCCATGCTACAAGAAATTTATTGTTTATCCAGACAGCGTCGGGGTTTGCTGGTCTTCCATTTGATTCAATTGTAGTAGGTGAATCGGGGATTAATGGTGGTAATGAAGAGATTGGCAGATAATTTAACTGGGAGGAAGCATCTCCTGCTTGAGTGAAAAATATTCCTCCCTTTAATGATGTTCTCGGTTCGTTAATCTCAACTATTTTCATTCCACGGATTTCTTCACTTTCTTCTGCGGAAATGCGATAAATTGGAATCGGGTCATTCCCAGGAATTGATGTGTAAATTCCATTTCCAGTAGAATTTGTTTCAGTCCAGAAAAGATAATGATTATTGTCTATAGTTGCAATAGAAAGATTGCCAACAGCACTTGAGTTATTTTCCAGTCGTTGCTCTTCTGTTTCAATGATTTCACCATTCGAATCAATTATTAAAAATTTAATAATACTTTGATTCTCGAGCCATGCAATCAGCCATTTGTTATCAAATGAAGATATTGTATGTAAGGAGACTCTTGAATTATTTAAGTTTAAAGGATTCCGAGAAAAAGTTTTCTCATTTCCGGTCCATCCTTCTTCATCAGTTAACCCATTGCAATTATTGTCTATTCCGTCACAAACATCTAACATGGAAGGATGGATTTTATCATTTTTGTCATCGCAATCGTTTCCTCCACAGTTCATGTCAGCAAATCCATCATGGTCTGTGTCTTTTGTCTCAGAAGGAATGCATTGTTTAAGTTCTTCAATACATATCAAAGGATTACAATCGTTTTCAGGGTTTTCAGTTGAATCAGCATAGCATGGTGTTTTGCATGGAGGGTCTGGTGGAATGGCTGGACAGCATTCGTAAAAACATTTTGCTTCACCCGGTTTTAAAAATCCGCAATAAGAGGGTTCGTTACAATAAATACCATCGTCACAATCCTTATGGTCTGAGCAGGGTTTGTCGGTAAAAAACAAACAGTTTGAATTATCGGGATCCATGCAAAGAATGCTTGTTATAATAGTGTTGTAGCAATTCGGGACATCATCAATTAGTTGCCCATTTTCATAAATTGTTCCCTGAATTTCAGATACATCACCGAAAATGACATCTTCATCTGAAGAGTAATCTTGTGGGGGCATACCTTCGCAGTCAAGACAGGGAATAAACCCATTATTATAGCCACAGGAAATGCTGAAAAAAACAATGAAAATAAAAATTGCTCTTTTCATTTTTTACACTCCATTTCAATAAAATAGAGAATTTTTTCTGAATAATTTTCTTCTTTCCATATCAGACCTTTGGTTTCTTCTCCGTTAAGGAGAACTGGCATAGTAACTGAGTAGGTTGTTGAATAAATTTTACTAAATTCCATTGAATCAGATTCTTCACCTCCATTTCTTATTTCTCTTCCTGCTTCTGTTAGATAGATGCTCTTTTGATTTCCTTCTTCTGTTACAAATAATATTGAAGCCTGATTTTCGAAGCCTTCTCCTCTCGGGTCAGGAGCAACCGAAGGATAGAATTTTGGAATTGTTGGTTCTGGAAATGAAAAAGGATAACTGATGGGAATACCATTATTTGCTATTCGTAAATAAAATATGTTGAAAGGTCCTGCTATATCGTCCATCCATGCAACTAAAAACTCGCCATTTATTTCAGTTATTGAAGGGAATCTTGAATTAGAAGGTCCGTAACTCAATTTTATTTCTGTAGAAACTAAAATTCCCTGCTGGTTTAAAAGTGCAAAAAAGACATCTTTATTTCCTTCTCTTTCATCTTCCCAAACCAGAGCGTAAGAATTTTCACTACCCTTAGATACCGGAAAACCAGAGAAACCTACTGCTCTTGTTACTCGCACCGGCATTAAGTCTACTGATAATTCAAAATTCGAAAGATTTACTGGAATCATCCATATTTCATCATTCCCTTCAGTCTTGCTTCTAAAGAATAGTCCTGCATTTGTATATGTTGTTAGAGCAGATGCTTCAAGGTCATGTACTGAGTTTAATCCTCTGTAAATATCAATCATTTGTTGTGTCTCAAACGAATTTCCATTCCATGAGATTTCAGCACCTCTAATTAAAATTTCATATTCTATCCAGAAAATGTAAACTTTATTCTGGTTTTTAATGGTTATTAGTTCGATTTCTCCGGAAGGATTTGCTTCATTTAATTTTTGAGCGTCTGGTTTTGTATTTCCAATATACCTCAGATTGAGGGATGATTCGGTATTTGATTTTTCAACCCACGCAATGCACCATCCATTATCAATCTCTCCTAAGTCTCCATCAACTGCATTTTCATTTGAAACACGAAAAGGAGGTTCCTTTCCTATCCATGTATTCTCATCGGCAACACCATCGCAATCATTGTCCTTTCCATCACAGGTTTCTTCTGCTCCTGGATGAATTGCAGGGTCAGTATCATCACAATCACTCCCTCCTTCACATTCATTTCCATCAGGTGATTTTGTGGCAGGGAATCCATCTTTGTCTTCATCTCGAGGCATTTCGATGCATGAGCGGGTTTCTTCAATACACACCGATTCCTTGCATTTGTCTTCTGGTTCAGTGCAAGGCGAAAGAGTTTCTGTGCAACAACCCTCCCCAGTTAGAGGGTCAGGATTCGAAAGGTCGCATGTTTCAATTCCGTCACAGAAAAGTTCATTTTTCCAGCAGTCACTGTCTTTGGTGCATTTCATTGCACAATATTCAGCTGGAGGAGCCTCTTCCGTTATTAGTTCAATTTCTGGTTCAGTAACAACATCTGCCAGAAAATCTTTTTCACTTTTATAATATGAGCAAAAGGAGTTTAATATAGATAAAGGGAAAAAAATAACGATTAATTTAATCATTTTGTTTGTAAACATTTTATATCCCTCATAAAAATATTGACCCCATTGTCTAAATCTGATTTTTGAGACCATCCAACAATAAACCCCTCATTTCCTGGTTGATTTGCATATTCGAGAATAGGTGATCCAGCAAATTTTTCGTCTTCACTTACCTGAATTGGGTTTTCAATAAGGGATTTTAAAACAGGGTTATTGTCATTGTCTGGGTCAGGTATTATTTTGAATCTCGAAAACCTTACGATGCGGACACCAAACTCAGGCTCTTCTGTCCATGCCATAGCAAGTTCATTTTGATTTGGATTGTTTATCCACTTTATTGAGGGATAATTAGAATTTGAAACGGAACCAAAAAAGTCTTGATTTTCGGAATCTTTGACATCTAAGGTATAACCTTCAAATTCAAAATATTTATTATCCTGATCAGTTTTAACTTCAGCTGGAATTAACTTTGAAAAATATATTCTTGTTGGAAAATTGGAAGACACATCATTAGAAGCGGAATATGCTACAAGAAACATCGAGCCAGTCCATTCAGTATCAGGGAAACGATAAGAATTCGCCTGGACAGTAAGTAATGAATATGTTTCAGGAGATGAATAACATTTATTCATTGGAGACCCTTCACATATAAATGAAGCAAACTCTATACCATTTTCCGTGTTGTAAGTTATTAAAAATCCATCATGGGACATAGCGGTGAATGGTGTAATATTTGTTTTCATAAAGGAATATCCATACTGAATTCCAGGTATATGGAAATTAGCATTTCTTTTCCACGAAAAAATTTCCCTCAATTGGTAATAATCAAAAACTTTGAACTCAGGGGTTACTGTGACATTTGTGTCATAGGTTAAGTATAAAACGCCTATCATCTGGAGGTGTGGATGATATGCTATTGAAACTTCCATAGATGGGAATATATCGTCCGGGAAATGGATTGGTTCTTGATTTGATAAGGGATTGCCGTACGGATCGATTTTAAGAAGCATTATGTCAAAATTACCAAACTCCCTGTCGCTCCATCCTACAATAGCACCAAAATTTGAAGCACAGGCTATTTTTGCACCCTTTCCATATTCAGAAATTTGAAGGGGATTGAATAGGCCTCCGTTTGTGTCAACAATTCCTGAGCTTATTTTACCCCCCGGACTTCCTTCCTGCCATACAGTTAGCAGATTTGTACTTCCACTGCAAAAGTCTACTTTGAAGCCATCGGTTAGTTTTATTGGGTATTCAGTTGATGGTCCAAAGTTAATGGGGTCATCATCAACTAAATCATTGCAATCATCATCAATTCCATTGCACAGTTCTGGAGCTCCAGGATGAATATTGTTATTTTGGTCATCGCAATCATCTCCTTGCTTTGGGAAATATATTTGAGGAAGATTCCTCTCTATTGCACAGGAATTATCAACATGGCAGGATTTGCTACGATATCCATCGTGGTCTGAATCAACATCATTCGGAATAATACAATATCCTCCATAGCAAATGGCACATGGTCCCAGAACAGTACAACCGCAATCATCTTTGCATGGGATTATAATTTCTGAAGGTGCATCCTGAAAAACTGAAAAATCGAGTTCTTTTTTTTCGAAGTCAAGTGAATAAGAACAGGAAATTGTAAAAATGAATGCTAAAACTGAGGTTACGAGATTTTTTTTCATTTCAAAACCTCCAGGTGCTATTTATGGATAATCCTGAAGTTGCACTTATATTAATCGTAGCCTTACTTTCAGGTTTTTTAAATTGAGTAAAAAATGCAAGAAATATTGATGTTACCCCTGTTACTCCTGCAATGGCAATGCATATATCAGCTGCCTTTGAGAGTTTTTTACCCTCCTCAGCAAGATTATTGTATTTTTCCTGCAATGCTGCCATATCACCTGTTCCCTGCTCTTTAAGATGGTCAGGGAAATCATTGAATTCTTTTTCTTTCTGAAGAGCAAAATAACCAAGTGTGGCTCCTGCTACTCCAGCTGCAATTGCTATTCCTGTTGAAATTGAAAAATATACAGGCGAAAATTTTCCTGAAAGTTTATCCATTTTCAATTCTACTTTTGTATGTCCTCCTTCTCTTACCGAGATATCCCCCTCCCAGCTTTTATATCCTTCTTTTGATATACTTAAATGATAAATACCCGCAGGAACTTTATGAGATTTAAGGGGTATCATTCCAATGTTTTGCTGCTCTAAAAATACATCTGCTCCCTGTATGTTTGAATTTATGGTTATCTTTCCGGGTTTTCCGGAAATTTCCATATCAACTTCAATCTCCCTTTCTTCATCCGGGTGTAAAACAACCTGTCGCTTCTCATCTCTGTATCCCGGTGCTTTGATTATAATTTCGTGTTCACCAACTGATACTTTGCCACTCCACGGAGATTTCCCCATCTCTCTTCCATCTATGAGTACGGTTGAATGAGGTGCTGTAGAAGTTATCGTAACCTGGGCGGTTCTTATGTCTTTTGTCAAAATATAACTTTTTTCTATAGTAGTTCCTGTAGCAATTGTTATTTCTTCTTTTACTGGCATGTAACCCATTAAAGCAACTTCAAGTAAGTGAGTTCCTGCTGATACCGGTATGCTTTCTTTGAGAGGGGTTTTTCCGACCTCTTTCCCATCTATTATAATGGCTGCACCATCAATGTTTGTTGCGACATTTAAATTCCCTGTAAGTGATTTTACATATGCGATTTCATCATCAACCTGTTTTTTCTTTTCAGGAGTAATTTTACTCCCACCTTTTTCAATATAATCTTTAAAATATTTCAGTGCCTCTGCATATTTTCCAAGTTTAACATAGCAAACCGCGATGTTATAGAGGACAGCATAGTGTGGTTTTAGATTATATGACCACTGGAACTCCGCAAGTGCTGCAGAATATTCTCCATCATTGAAAAATTCCACTCCGCGAAGAAATCGGTTATCCGCTTCCTGTAATTTTTCTTCTTTTTCTGCGTATGTCTGGTATGAAGGGAAAAGATGGAAGATTAAAATGGTTATTAGAAGAATTTGTAATAAAAAAGAAGATGCAGTTACTTTGAGCTTCATTTTGCCTCCAATTCTGTACAAAATTCAATTTTAATATAAAAATTTAATTCACCCGGCTTACAATGCTATTCATGTGGAATTTCTTTTATAATTTCAAATTGTGGCTTTCCTTTCTTCTGTAGCTCGGTTTTTTTATCTTCTTCAATGCTTTTAATTTTTCCTTTTGTTTGTTTGTTATCCTTTGTTTTTTCAGGCTCGAGCACTATTGTTAAAGATTGATTCTTATCTAATTTCACTTTTTCAAAATATGTTTTGTATCCTGGAGCTCTGACCTCAAGTGAAGCAATTTTCTGCGATGCTGCGGTATTTAATTCAAATGGATTTCCTTCGAGTGGTTTGCCATCTAAAATTATTTCTGCATCTTGTGGAAATGCTTTTATATTTATTGTTATTGTTTTCCCCTCATCCTTTGTTTTCGTAGATATTGTTTCGATTGGAATATTAGGGATATTACTAACTTTATACTGAGACTTATTTTTACCGGAAGTTGTTGAAATCCAGAGTACGATTGCTATCGTGGAGATAAATGCAAAAATCAAAGATACTGCAATAACTGTCTTTTTTTCGGTAAAAATTCTTGTTAGTTTTTTCTTCGAATCCCATTCTACAGGCGTAGTTTTAAGTATTTCTGCCTGTTTAATCGATACTCTGGAATCTGCTATTGTTTCTGCCAGTTCTTCACTTTTTCGGTCGAGCGAATACTGCACTCCAGTTTCCAATCTCGAATAGGGAAGTAGTATTTTTTCAACTTCTTCCATGGAGGATGGGCGTTTTGATGGGTCTTTTTCGAGCATTTTCATTATTAAATTTTCAACTGATTCCGGCAGAACGAGTTCTTTTTTTCTTTCACTCGGGCGCTGAGGTGGTTCTATTTGATGCTTGGAAATTACTTCGAGATATGTTTCTCCTGAAAATAGAACTGAACCTGTAAGGCATTCAAAGAGAACTGCCCCAAGAGCGTAAATGTCCACTCTATGGTCAAGTTCTTTTACGCCTCTTGCCTGTTCTGGAGACATGTAATATGGAGTCCCGAGAAGTATTCCGTCTGTAGTAAGTCTCGATAAAGAACCATGCTCTTTTATCATTGCTATTCCAAAATCCACTATCTTTACAATCTCTCCACTTTTTCTCTGGCATAAATATATGTTTTCAGGCTTAAGGTCTCTATGTATAATTCCTCTTTCGTGAGCTGCCCCAAGGGCTCTGGCTGTCTGAACTCCAATGGATGCCGTTCTTTCCAGAGATAGGCTTTTTCCGCTTTTTAAAATTTCTGCGAGGTCATATCCTTTAAGTAGTTCCATTACTATATAAATGACACCTTCTTCAGTCTTGTCGAGGTCGTAAATATCTACAATATTTTCGTGACCAATGGAGGCAGCGCTACGCGCTTCTCTTTTGAATCGTTCAGCTATTTGGTCTATTTTGGATGATTCTGGTAAAAGGGTTTTTATTGCTACCTTTTTTTCTATCTGAAGGTTTGTTGCTTCATATACAGTTCCCATTCCCCCTTTTCCTATCATTTTCTCTAAACGGTATTTTCCTCCTATAACGGAACCTATAGCCTTTTGGGGGTCAGCAAATCTTAAATTCAGACCTGTAAGTGGGCAGACTTGAAGTGAATAATCGTGTAGTTTACCGCAAAAAGGACAACTTATAGTTTTTCCCTTTTCCATTTTTTTATTATTATACCTTTTTATTTTTAAATAGCAAATTCAAATATGTAAAATGAATAGGAACTTGGTTCTCTGACTTTTGCTCAGTTACCTGTGGTCGCTGAATTGATTAATCTTTTTATTCTTTTCTCATGGATGCATTTTTAAGCATTGTCAAGGTTCTTTCGAGTACCCCAATCGATTTCTCGATTTCTTCTATTTTTTCTGATGAGATATTGGATTCTGCAACACTCAAAGCACTTTTAACTTTTGAAATTGCTTCCTTACCCTGCTCGCTACCTGATAGTAATTCTTCAACTTGAGGCAGAACCTCATTTATTTGAGAAATAATTGATTCTAATTTTTGTTTTTTCCCTTCCTGCTGCTGGGTTAATCTTCTTTCCACAAGATATTCTTTTCCTTCTTTTATCATCTTCTTAATTTCTTCTTCAGTCAGTCCTGATGTTGCTGTAACGGTTATGGATTGTTTCATACCTGTTTCAAGATTTTTTGCTGAGACCGAAACTATACCATCGGAGTTGATTTCAAATGTTACTTCAACTTCCACTTCTCCTTTTGGCGCAGGTCTCAAACCGTCGAGAATAAATTCCCCAAGCAATTCATTTTCTTCAGCCTTTTTGCTTTCACCCTGGAAGACCATTATTTTAACTGCTGTCTGATTGTCATGAATTGTTGTAAATACTTTACTGCGTGCTGTTGGCACAGTGGAATTCTGGGGAATTATTTCTTCAAAAAAACCACCTGCTACCATTATTCCAAGGGTATGAGGTGTTACATCAAGGAGGATTAATTCTGATTCTTCACTTATGAGATTATACCCCTGAATGGCTGCACCGAGTGCTACTGCTTCGTCAGGATGAACTCCCTTGCATGGTTCTTTATCAAAAAATTGTCGAACTTTTTCTACTACAAGTGGTACTCTTGTCATTCCACCGACAAGTATTATATCCTGAATATCATCTTTTTGAACTCCTGCTTCTTCGAGAGTTGAGGCACATATATCGATAGTCCGCTCCACAAGGTCAGTTACCATTGATTCAAAAAATTCTCTTGTAAGGGTTTTTTGAATGTGCAAATGCTGTCCATCTTTTGAGGTTATTATAAAGGGCAGATTTATTTCTACCTGTCTTAATGTGCTTAGGTCGCACTTTGCCTGTTCTGATGCATCTCTAATTCGCTGTAAAGCCATTCTATCGCTTCGAAGGTCAATGTCGGTTTCTTTTTTGAAATCGTCTATCAACCAGTTTGATATTCTCGCGTCGAAATCTTCTCCTCCAAGAAAAGTATCTCCTGCAGTTGCAATTACTCTAAAGACTCCTTCTGCTCCTATTTCGAGAATAGAAATGTCGAAAGTTCCACCTCCGAGGTCATACACTGCAACGAGTCTGTCTATTTTTTTACCAAATCCATAAGCTAGGGCTGCTGCTGTGGGTTCATTTATAATCCTGATGACATCCAATCCTGCTATTTGTCCTGCGTCTTTCGTTGCCTGTCTTTGATTATCATTAAAATATGCCGGTACCGTTATCACCGCTTTGTGAACTTCCTGCCCGAGGTATTCTTCAGCAATTATTCGCAATTCCTGTAGAATGATTGCAGAAATTTCTGGAGGAGAATAAATTACACCCCTTATGCTGATTCTTACATCATTATGTGGTCCCTGAACAATTTTGTATGGATACATCTCTCTTACCATTGTGACAATGGGAGAGTCCCATTTTCTGCCCATGAGTCTCTTAACAGCATAAACAGTGTTTTCTGCGTTGGTTATGGATTGCCTTTTTGCTATATGTCCTACGAGCCTTTTCCCTTTGTCTGTAAAACCGACGACAGAAGGGAATATTTTTTTCTGTAATCCCCTTCCGCTGAGAACAATAGGTTTGTCGTCTTCAACTATTGCAACACAGGAGTTTGTTGTTCCCAAATCTATTCCTATTACTGGTTCCATTTTGCTAATTCCTATTTTAAATCAAATTTTTTTAAAAAAATACAAAAAATAAAACATAATTTCAATATGTTATTTAATTTTTTTAATGCAAGCTATTAGCAAATTCTTTTTACAAACATTCAAATAAATCAAAAAAGGAAAAATTTTTCAACCTGTTTTCTTACTAATTGTAATACTTTAATATGTATTTCGAATTAATAAAGTTATTTTAATAGTTGCAATTGAAATGAAAATCAATAAAATAAAAACATTTTTAATGATATTTAATATTTAGATAGAGAGGCTAAAAATGGCAAATACAAAAAAATTGGATAGGTTGCAGAGGAAACTTGCAAAAAGAAAGTCGAGACTTGAGTTAAAAAAGAAATGGATGAATCTTTCCTACCAGGAGAGGAAAGAATATAAGAAAGCAAAAAAAGCTGACAAGAAACCATTTACAGTATGGTTGAGAGAAAAAGCATCAGAAAAAAAAGAGACATAAGATACATGAAGCTTCTTGTGGTGTAAGATATGTTGAGTTTTTAAATTCTGCGACTCCTCTGGCTCCGACTTCGCAGTCATTTCGACTTCTCTCAGTGATCCCGATTTGAGTTCACTCAGGCACCGGGTATGATACATTCGCCTTAGTTTTTAATTGCCTGTAAATGATTTTATGCAGTATTTTTAACTTTTAAATTTTAGTGTATAATAATTATATGTTTGTTACATTTTTTTTATCCTTGCTTTTTTTTCTGTTCACGGGTTGTCTTGATTTTTCTACAAAACCCGTGGAACCAAAAGATATTTTTGAAGAACATCCGGAATTAGAGGATTTAGTTAGCGAAGATTTTGAACCGGAGTATGATTTTGAGGGTGAAGATTACTATGAAATTGATGAGAAAGAAGAAACCCATGGCGATATTTCTGGTGAGGATGGCATAATATGTTCCTGTGAAGGGAAGTCCTGCGGGGATGATGGTTGTGGAAATTCGTGTGGCACCTGTAATTCTCCTTTTTATTGCAGTTCTGATAATAGATGCGTGTGTGTTCCACGGTGTGATAGGGTACCGTGTGGGGGACCTGATGGGTGCGGTGATATATGTAGATGTATTCTTGATGGTTCTTTCGTCAGTCCGCAACTATGGGGTTCGAATCGGGAATCTTTCAGGAATGCGTTATCCGAAATGAGAGCATTTGGAATGTCAACGATTGTGCTGACTGCAGCAAGGATGGTTTCGTGTGATAGTAGCGGGTCATGCAATACATCTATAGTTATAGATGACGACATGTTAGGAACAGTTCTCGATGACATATCCGATTACGGGATGAAAGCTATGATAGGTCTCGTTGATTGCGTTCCTTCCGCTTCAAACATGATGTGGTGGGAAAATTCTGATTTAATAAACTCCTGTTTATCTGAAACCGAATCTCTTTTGATAGAAATAGAATTAAGGTATTCTTCCCATATAGCCCTTTCTGGTTTTTTCATTCCACCTAAGGTTATGGCAGGTATTCCAGTGGATAACCAGAATTTAGGAATGGTTAATGATTTTTACTGGAGAGCTACGCAAATGATTCACAATTTATGGGGAGACATTTTTCCATCTGCTGGTATGGTTTATTTTATTGCTTCTAATAATGAAACACCTGAAGCAATACAACCATCCGAACTGGGGTTATGGTTACGGGAGTTTATAATGGGTGGTACGGTTCAATCAAGCGGACTTGATATTGTAATTCTTGAAGATGGGGTTGGAGAGTACAATAATTCTTTGTGGAGTGACCCCGGTATCGAATTATATGTGCAGGAGGCTTATAGAGCAATCATTCCTTATCCTCTTTATACTGCAATAGACCTTTATCAATGGTCCTCTACAAAAACATTAAGCGCGACTGACAATTATATGCATCCTGCTTCGATGTCGAGAATAAGACGGCAGATTGAAGCAACACAGGAAGCTAACATGAGGATTGCAAATCAATTTCCCCTCCATATGGCATCCAATGCTTTTTTTGTACCGTATAGCGATGAATCGGCGAGTCTCGGTAGGGCATATAATGCTTTATATTTTCGTAATTCCTGGGTTGAATATGCTTACTATTCCTTTTCATCTCCCTGTAGTTCCACTTACCCTGATATCGGTGGTGTAATGCTTTTTGATGACAGGACAGGCGAAAAAGAAAGAACACAGGATTGGGTAGGATGGATTGTTTCCCCCGGTTCAGTTCTTTCAATAATAGTTGATCTGGGTTTGAGAAAAATGATAACCGATGTAGCGGTTGTTATGAGGAGCGAAACCTCATTTAACAACTATTATCCTTCCCGTTTAAGAGTATATGTTTCTCCGGATGGGAGTGACACTTCTTACATGCTGATGGGAAATATAGATATTCCTTATAATTCGGATTCTACCTATGGAAATCTCAAAGTTGGTGTTTCATCACCTGGAGGTATGGATGCACAAAAAGTTAGACTTGAACTTGTATCGCGCTCGCAATGGCAGTTTCTCTCTGAAATTGAAATATATTAAAGTTCACCGATTGGTAGCAGTAGGATAGTAAATTTCGACATTGTGATATCCTATTTTGCTTAGCATTCCAGCAAGATGAATCCCCTGAATCATACCTGATTCAACGAGTAAAATGGCGGATGAAATTTTGGATTGACGAAGTTTTTCACGACACAGGGAGATAAATTCCTCTTCTGTAATGGTTTTTCCTTCGAAATGAATCATACCTTCCTTATCTACTGTTGCAAAAATGACATCTTTCCTGTCTGAGGTTGTACTTTCGCCCTGTAATACTAAAACTTTTCCTTCTTCTGAATACCCGGGAGTATTATTTTTATCCCGTTGTGCTCCACTACATGAGAACAAAAGAATAAATGAAATGAAAGTCAGTATTTTTATTCTTCTATTCTGCAATTTTGCATCCACACCCCGAATCCCCCTTTTCTGGAGGTCCCATTTCTTCTTCATTATTTTCACTGATAGCATCCAGTTCTTCGACTGAAACTGCATCTGCTTCTTCTTCAACTACAACTTCAGGTTCTTCTTCTTCTGTTTCAACCACAGGTTCCTCAACAGGTTCGTTGCCTGTGCTTCCGGAAATAGTATATCTTCCCATGGGACAGGAGAGGCTTGAAATTGCAACATAATAGCGTTTTCCTGGTTCAACAGGGGGGTCGGTATAGGGAGTAAGTGTAAATCCATTACTCATTTCGAATGTTTTATCTGCTTTTTGCACTCTGAGAGGAAGAACAAGTCCTGGAATTATACTGACAAGTTCAAATTCTACAGGTTCTTCTTTTCTTAAATAAAGCCAGTGCTGTTCCTCTCCAGGTGAGAAAAGTGTAAGGCTGAAATCAATTTTTAGTGTTGTTGCATCTTCCGGGACATCTATATACCATTGAAATGCGGTAGGCATTGAAAGGCCGAGTGCTTGCGCATAAGAAATATAATCGCATGCTGACTCTCCCATCATAGATAGTCCAAAGAGTAAAGTACTATAACTTTCAGCTCCTTTTAAATCAATGAACCTATCGCATATATCCATCCCTCTCTCCTGAAAAATTGTTTCAACCTGAGTTTTTTCTGCTTCAGTTAAAGTTCCTTCAGTAATTAACTGGTCGATTTCATCCATAACTGAATTTGAAAGGATTTTAAAAGATGTATCCTGTGGAAGTCCAAAGAGTGCTCTATAAACAATCCTGTCTGAAATTTCTTTTCCTAAAAGTTCTCGAATATCCCATAGGGTTCCTCCTACAACAAGACCGTCTTGATGAGGTTCTCCAATCATATCTTCAGGGCATTTATGGTCATTTTGAAGATTTCTGCCAATATAAATGTATTCGTTCATATTGGGGTCATCAAGCAGGGATGCTGCAAAGTAATCTGAAACCCCTTCGTGAATAGCTCCTGGCATCAAAATCATTCCGTACTTATCTCCACCAAAAATGAGGAGTTGTGCTATAGAATCTATAACCGAATGCCCCACTTCGTGGTAAATTATAGTTGCATCATAGCCAAAATCTGCTGTGCTTCCCTGACCAATTGTCAGTGTCCAATTTTCACCATCATAAGCAGCATTATCATAGGGGGTTGGGGAACTTGTCGAACCCTGATAATAATTGGTTAAAACGGTTAGTGGTCCTCTCGTTTGAGTGTATCCATGAGTGGTAACAAAATAATCAACTATTCTGTCTACATGGTAATAGCTCTGGACTTCAACAAAAGGATCCTCAAAATCGGGCTGAGTTGACGAGGGATTGTAGAGGAAATTGCCATCTGAATCAGGAATGGCAGTTTGAATATTCCCTTCTGATATATATCTGTAGGTGGTTGCATACTGTCCGTTAAGCCTTGTTCCATCGCCCGATAGATGGAGTAATTCTGGTTCTATTAATCCACCGTTATTGGGGTTTTGTTCGAAGACCCTGCCGGTGGCATTAAATGTTCTTTTCGCAATGTTTATAACCTCGCCTGAAATTCCGTTTACAAGAACGAGCCATGACCCCAGAGGATTTTTAGTTCCTATGGAAAAAACCCAGATTGGATATGAATGGTCCTTTTCTGCAAAAATAAATCTTTTTGCTGATGTACTGTATACTGGTATTCCCGGGACAGATTGAAGAGCAATCAAAGATGCTTCAAAGCTGTCTATCAATGGTTCTTCTGAAGGGAAATCGAGTATTTGTACTGCATTGGATGCAATGTAATAAACAGTCCCGGATTCATCAACTTTCACTATCACCCCTCTACCAAATACTTCAATTTGCTTGTAAGTCTGGTTGAATTTCAGGACTGTATGGTTGTCAAATCTGGTCGCTGATTCAAACTCAAGGTCAGTATGCGGGTCCTCTACCCCGACAATTTCAGGGAAGGATTGCAAAAACTGCACTGCGGAGAGATATGGATTAGAAGTCCCAGAAGCCCATGCAAAATTTCTTGCAACAAAGGGAGTGTCAGGAGTAATACTTTCAAGGATAACAGGTTTCTCTCCATTTCGGGCAGGAAATTCCTGATTTGCCGAAAGGATATTACTTCTTAAAGTAAAAAATGCTATGAAAATTATAAGAGATATAATTTTCATTTGAGTGTTTGTTAAGGAATTAATTTTTATGTAATCCGTCATTTTTACCTCCTTGTTAAAAAAAATATTGAAATTATATATTTTTTTTAGTATATACTATTTTATATAAAATCCAATATTGTTTTTAAAAGGTTGTCAAAAAATTTAGAAGGATTTTAAATTTAATAAATTAATTGGAGGTTAACATGCGTAAACCACCACAACTCGACGGCGTACAATCAGCGCTAAACGAGTTGATAAATCTCGAAAAGGAGAGACTTGCTCAGGAAGAAGCAGCAAGACGGGCAAGAGAAGAGGCGGAGAGGCGGGCAAGGGAAGAGGAAGAGAGGAGGAGGAGGGAAGAAGAAGAGAGAAGAAGGAGAGAGGAAGAGGAAGCAAGAATAGCCAGAGAGAAAGCAGAACGAGAGGAAATGGAGAGGAAGCAGAGGCAGAAGGAGCTTGAGGAGTTAAAACTGAAGCAGGAAATGGAAATGAAGAGGCGGCTCGAAGAAGAGAAACTGAGGATGGAACATGAAAAGCACCTCAAGGCAATTGAAGCACAGAGTAAAAAAGGCTTTCCCAAGTGGGTGTTAGGGGTGATTGCAGGTGCATTTGTTATTATTGCTGCAGTAGCAGGTATATTGATATGGCAGGCAAAGAAAGAAGCCGAAAGAAAAGAAAAAGAAAGAATAGCAGCTGAGCAAAAAGCACTTGAACGAGAAAAGGAAAGAGCAAAACAGATAGAACAACTTCAGCTCATTCTTTCTCAGTTAGAAAAAAAGGCGAATATGTCGGAACAGGAACTGGCAGAACAGAAGAGGATGCAGGAGGAACTAAAAAAACTTCAGGATCAGCAAGCTGCTGATGCCTCAAAAAGGATTCACAGGAAAAAATCAGGAAGTGGAAAAGGTGGGAAAGAGGGAGGACTTGACCTTGGTGATCCGCTTTCAGGCATCTAAATATCGACTGATTTACCGGTTTTTAACCATTTTCAGTAAGAGATAACTATGAAGAAGGTACCATGGATTAATATTGGTAAGAAGTGTAAAATTTTAGGGAAAAAAGCAAAGAATTTAGGATGTGATGTGTGTACTCCTATTTCCTATGAAAATGGGAATTCAGATAAGTTTCCTGATGTAAAAGTTTCTGTTGAAGGCAGGGAAATCTGCCTTCATACATGGGAACTTGTAGAGGATTCACTGAAATCTTTTCATTCATGCGTAGAAATTTGTCCAGGTGTGAAATTTTTTGAGTGGAGAGGTTATGAGAACGATTCAAATACTATTTTATTTGAAAAAGGTGACACAAGAATATTGGTGGATTCTGGGCATTTTCATCTTTTAGGTTCGCTCTTAAAATCTCTCGATGACGAAGGTATTTTGCTCGATTCAATAAAAGCAGGATTGTATACTCACTGCCATCCTGACCATTTTGATTCTGCAGATTTTCTTCAACAAGCGGGTGTGAAAATAGGGCTGAGTAAAAAGGAGGAGGATTATTTAAGAGGAGAGGGCGGGCTTCTTTTTAGATTTTTTGGAGCAGATGTTCCAGAGGTCAAAAACGAAATACCTCTCGAAAAAGGAAAACTAAAGTTAGGAAAAATTGAGTTAAGTATATTCAGCACCCCCGGGCATTCACCGGGAAGCGTTTGTATCTACTGGGATGAAAAGAAGGTTCTTTGCGCGGGAGATGTGGTTTTTCCGGATGGTGCTTTTGGGAGATGCGATTTTCCAGGAGGTAGTTATCAAATATTACTGGATAGTTTTGAAATATTTGATGACCTTGAAATAGATTACCTGCTGAGCGGGCATGGCTATGCAATTATAGGTAAAGAAAATGTGGTGAAATCTATAAAAGAATCAAGGAACAATTTAAGAGCAGTAATATTCAGCCCATGGTAAACACTCATGGGCAAATTTTGCCCACTCCCAAGAATGAAAATTTAAAATTGATGGTGCCTGAGAGGAGTCGAAGGCAGCGAATAACCATGTCATTTTCGTAGTAAATATCATTAAATTTCTTGTTGTCTAAATATATTTTTCAATCAGTCTGGCACAAAAGGAATCAACCCCACCATGTTTCAATTTTGCCTTTGAAGTAATTGTTTCTGCTATTTCTCTTTTTCCTGGATCATTTATATCTGATAAAGTTTGAAAAATTCCGAGCCTTCTACCTACTCTGTAAATCTCTCTCAGGCTTTTTTCCATGCCAAGGTAAGAATCTATTCTAACAATCATAGTATTCAGGTCATCCGGCAATTTCCCTTCGATGTCTCCTAAAAGATTCAGAATATGGTCGCTAACTATTACAGTTTTTGTGCCAGAAAGATTTTCAAGCAAAGTTCTTATTTCGCGAACAACTTCATCGTCATGCAGGGGGTGGAATTGGTTCTTTTTGACCATTTCGAATAAAGGACTTCCGCTCCGTATGCCAAGGGACCTCAGCCTTAAAAAATGCGGAGAGATTTCCTTTACAACTCGTGCAGTCTGGATGGCATGTTCTTTACTGAACTGGACTCCTCCAAGCCCCGGCATAACATATTCGCTTAGTTCAAGCCCACTTTCTATTGCTGCTCTTCCTCCTTCAATATGGGTTTGTGGTGTTTCACCTTTTTTGACAAGTTCAAGGACTTTTGCAGACCCGCTTTCGAGCCCAACATGTACTCTATCAAGTCCTGCCATTTTTATTTCTTCAAGTGCTTTTGAACCTTTTCTCATTAATGTGCAGCTTCTTGTATAGCAGGTGACTCTCGTAATACCAGGAATTCTTCTTCTCAATTCCTCAAGGATTTTTATTATTTGCTTTTGAGGCAGGATTAGAGCATCTGAATCCTGTAAAAATACAGTGCCACTACCGTAGTACAGCCAGGTGGCAGCAGCAAGTTTTGCTTCGGTAACAAAATCGGTTGTGATAATTTTTTCAATTACATTGCGAGTGACTTTTCCACCTTCTCCAGTGCGCCATGAAAACTCCTTTACCCATTCTATTGCTTCAGACAATTCCTGTATATCATTTAATATTTCACTTTCACTCCTTCTCGAGAATTTCTCCCCCTTATATACAGGGCAAAAAACGCATCTATTCCACGAACAATTTCTTGTAATCCTGATAAGAAGGCTATATGCTTCATTAGGAGGTCTTATTGGTCCCTGTTCAAAAGGCATATTTTACATATTGCCAAATCTATTGGATATTGTCTATAAACTATAAAAAATGGTAATTGCTTACAGGTTAAATGCTATTTAATTACGAATTTAAAGAGAAAGAATATTTCTGGGCGAATTTTCTTTTCGATGCATCCAGAGATGTTGAAAGGGTGCTTCTCAATGCTCATTTGTGTTTTGCTGAAAATGGTATGAAGTATAGATTTCACAAAGGAAATGACTCACATTTGAATTATACCCTGATAGATATGAAGTCTGGTATGAAATGGATGCTTGACCATTATGAAGACATAAAGAATAATGGAGGTAGGGCCAAGAGGTATAATGAATATATAGTGGCTTCTTATGACGCAGGTTTCAATACAACATGTACTAATAATAACTTCCAGAGACAGGAGGTTTTCTGTATAGAAAGAGGGGAAATTCTTTTATTTCTTATATTCAATGGAAAAATTATTAACGGAAGTAAAGATACTTTTACTCTTACTTTTTTTTTCGACAAAGAGGAGATATTTAATAGTGGGGTAGAAGAAAATAATAGAAATAATTTTTTTAAAATAATTAATTTTGCAAAAAAAATGTGGTTAAAAATTTCTCCGGATTTTTCATGGATGGATGTTTCATCATGGCTGGATTTTAGTGCTGCTGAGCAAATTTTAAGAGGAAAGTTGCCTCTTGTGTCCTGGTTTTTTATCCTTCCCCGGAAAATCGTTGATATACAGATTTATAAACTACTCGGTTCAATTAAAAACATTAGTTTCGATTCCCTCGAAGATGGAAGTATTTTAATCGAAAATTTAAAATGCAGAAAAGGAAAATTAGGATATTTTTAAAGATTACTTTTTTGGTGGTCTTTATAATAATTACAGAATTGGAAGGTTGCGGAACCAGTGTAAAGAAAAAAACAAACAGTGAGTGGACAGAAAGTGAGAGGGTCATTAAACCCGAATCTAACCAAACCACCGAGCAAAAAAAGGAGTATCAAGAGTGTTTGACGAGTGAAAACTGCAGGGAGGGGGAAATCTGTGTGGATGGGGAATGCCTGATTCCTAAATTGGAACAATAATTTTATTCCATTTTCGTTACTTTGAGAATTTTTTTCTCCCAGCTATGAGCATACTCGTCTAATTTTGATTCGAGTTTTTTTGATATTTGAATTGCTTTATTTCCTGCATCAATCACAGAAACCACCTCATTTTCTGAACCATCTCTGGTCTTTATTTCTACTTTTCCTTCTTTCATCGCTTTAGGTCCAATAATAATTTGAACCGGTATGCCAGTTAAGTCTGCATCGTTAAATTTAATTCCAGGGCTTAAATCCCTATCATCCCATAGAACAGTTTTTCCATTTTCTTCAAGCCATGCAGTAATGTTAAATGCTGTTTCCTGAATTTTTTTATCCTCGCCAATTGAAATTATGTGGAAATCATAAGGGGAAATAGTAGTCGGCCATATTATCCCTTTTTCATCGCTTTTTTGCTCAACTACTGCAGCCACCAGTCTCGTTATTCCTATTCCATAACAACCCATTTCGAATGGTTTCAAAGAACCGTCTTTATCAGCAAAAGTTGCATTCATTTTTTCAGAATAAAGGGTTCCCAGATAAAAAGTTTGCCCTCCTTCTATACCTTTTTCTGTTATAAGACTTGATTTGCATACAGGGCATGGGTCTCCACTACCAACTTTTCTCAAATCCCCCCACGCAGTTATTTTGAAATCTCGTCCCGGGAAAACATGAATTAAATGGGTGTGAGCTTTATTTGCACCGCAAACTACATCCTCCATTTCCATTATTTCAATATCAGCATATATGGGAATGTTGAGACCAACAGGTCCTGCAAAGCCGACAGGTGCTTTGGTTACCCTCTCAACCTCTGCATCGCTTGCTATGAATGCTTCCTTAATACCAAGAAATTTTGCAAGTTTGGAAAGATTCAGTTCCCTGTCTCCCCTTACGAGTACTGCAATCGCTTTATCTTCATATACTGCAATTATTGTCTTTATTATTTTTTCTGGAGACACTGACAGAAATTCGCTTACTTCTGTTACAGTTCTTTTATCCGGAGTTTTTACTTCTTCTATTTTTGGTTCAGGTGGTATATTTTTCTGTTTTATGCTGGTTTTTTCTACTTCAGCTGCTTCAGCTATTTCCACATTTACTGCATATCCACACGAATTGCAGAGAACAAGCGTGTCTTCCCCACTGGGAGTTATCACCTGAAATTCATGACTTAAATCCCCTCCTATAGCGCCGGTTGGTGCCCTTACCACACGAAAATCCAGTCCTAATCTTGCCATTACTCGTGCGTATGCAATGAGCATTTTTTTGTAAGATTCTTTGGCGTCCTGAGGAGTAACATCAAACGAATAGGCATCTTTCATTATAAATTCCCTGCACCTGAGCAGTCCGGCTCTTGGCCGTGGTTCATCTCTGAACTTTGTTTGTATCTGGTACAAATTTATGGGTAATTGCCTGTACGATTTAATTTCTCTTCGGGCAATATCGGTTATTACTTCTTCGTGAGTTGGTCCAATGCAGAATTCTGCTCCTTCCCTGTTTTTGAACTTTAGAAGTTCTTCTCCAAAACTTTCCCATCTTCCTGTTTCTATCCACAATTCGGCAGGATGTACGAAAGGCATTAATAATTCCTGCGCTCCTGCGCGATTCATTTCCTGCCTGACAACATTTGATACCTTTCTTACCACTTCGAACCCCAGAGGTAAGAATGAATAAATTCCTTTCGCAAGCATGCGAATAAATCCTCCCCGAAGCAAAAGAGCATGACTCTTCATTGTGGCTTCTTTAGGAATGTTCCGAGTTGTGGTAAAGAGGATTTTTGAACATCTCATTTTTGCTCTCCTTTTGTTTCTGGTTTCTTATTCTTTTGGGAATTTTCATTCCTTTTCTTGGGCCCTCTTTCAGGAAAAGAAATGAGTGGCTTTTTTCCTGTATTTTCAATTACTTTTTCAGGCATGTAGTTTAAACTTCTTAAATTTTTGCAATCTATAAGACCCTCAACGACTATTGGATTTGAGGTTCTTACAATGCATCCTTCATAGTCAACTCCAGTTCTGTAAACCTGTGTACCACCGGGAAGTTTCGTTATAGGTTTTTTTGTTACTGAATTTATTAAGGAACTATCGATAATTACTTCATAATCCTTAAAGTCTTTTATGAATATCATGTAAAGAGGATTTGTGTTTGGTGGTTCTCCCAATTTATCCTTTTGAACCCATCCTTTAACTACTATTGGTCCGTCAGTATAACCTTTACTCCATACCCCTTGACTTTCAATTTCTACCCATCTTGTATATTTCAAAGCCTTTCCTGGAATCTGTAATTTTTTATTATTATTTTTTGCTTTTTCTTCCTGAGGTTTTTCTTTATATATTACAGTTTCATCATTAAAGGCATAGAGAGTACCTTCCTGAGGAGCGGAATCATAATATGGTGCTTGATTGGTAGAGCAATTGCTTTTAGGTATCCATCCTTTGATAATATAACCAACAAGAACATTTTCACTTGAAAGTTCATCTTGCTTGTCCTGTGAAACAGAAAAAATTTTAATGTTTCGTGGAACAGTTTCTATTTCAATCCAATCCTGTTTTTGAGAAATTATTCTAACCAGTGCTCCCTTTCTTAAAAGAGGAGAACCTTCAATATTTTCATCAGAAGATGCCCCTGTTTTCAGTTGAGTATCAAGGGTAACTCTGCAACCGATTTCATTTGCTTTTATCCATCCTTCGACTTCAAAAGGGGAAATAGTTTTCACAAAAACCATTTTGCCTTTTTTCTTCCCCAATAGTTTTACTTCAATTCCTGAATCAAGACTTGCTTTTTCTTTTGCACTTTCAGTGGGTAAATCCCACATTCGAGTCGGGTGAGACGCTGTCAGTACGGTTCCATCTGCCCCACTTATAATAGATGCAATGATTATTTGAAAAATGCTAATCATTCTTTTATTTTTTTGACTATTTTCATTGAAAGAAGTTCATAAACGATTTTAGAAACATCAAAAGATGCCATTAAGGTCTCTTTTATTATATCTTTTATACTTCTTGTACCATCTATTAGGTCCAGAACAAGTGATTCTTGTGGTGAAAGACCTAAAGAAGGGTCAAATGCAAGGGGTGTTTTTTCAAGGCGAATGTTGAAATCATTTATTTCTTTTTCTATTAATCTCCATTCATCAATGCGCCTGAGCCCTTCCATGAGTATTTCACTGGTGTCAAGCCTGAGGTCGGATGCTATTGCCTCATCAGATTGAATTTCCGGGTGAAATGAATAACTGGCCTTTTGCCATCTCAAAATTTCGTATATAACTTCTGCAGTCTGTTCTTCCAAAACTTTTTTTAAATCTTCTCTGGTAATCAATCCAGATCGAACAAGTCTTTCTCCAAGCAGAGTTTTTGGAGATGGTGACTTGATTATTCTTTCAAGGGTTTCGAGAGTGATGAGTTCTTCTTTTAACAGGTATCTCCCTAAAAGGAATTCTTCACTTTCACCCCAGAACCTTGCAAATGATATTTTCCCATCTTTAAAGTAAACTTGAGCATATTTATTTTCTTCAATTATTTTCAACATACCAGTTTGAGAAGATTGAGCGAGAAGCTGTATAATATCCCCGATTGAAATTGCTGATGTCATTCCTGCCAGGGATGCTATTCCGCTTATGGGATTTATTCTTGCAATGAGATAACTCAATTCCATGAGCAAATCCATTGTGATAGTTTCATCGCAGAATTTCAGTAATTCGTTCTTCGTTATTTTGGAAGTTTCTTCGGGAATACGAGATAAAAGTGCGTTAGATATTATTTGCTTGATATCTTTAAATGCCTTTTGAGATTCTTCTACGGGAGATTCTATAGATTCTTTTTTAATAGGAGAGGGAATGTCTTTTGTTAATTTCTCTTTTTTTGGTTTTCCGAGTTTGTGATTGATAACTGCTAATAGAATATCAGGTGAAAATGGCTTGGATATAATATCAGCTACATCAACGATTTTGGTAAATTTATCTCCTATGCTGGTGGCTTTTACACTCATGAGGATAACCGGGATATTTTTGAGGTTTTCTATTTTCCTTAACATCTGACAGAATCGAAGTCCATTAATTTTCGGCATTATGAAATCGAGGAGGATAAGGTCAGGAATATAAGACTGAGCAAGTTCGATTCCTTCTGCTCCGTCTGAAGCTGGGATAGGATTAAATCCAGCTTCGGTAAGGATATCGCTGATTACCTGCCTGACGGTTTCGCAATCATCAACAATTAGGATTTTTTCTCCCGGCATGGAGCATTTCTTCACTCATAATGTAAAATTCATTCCTTATAAAAGATTACTATGGTTATACAATGAAACGATTGGTCAGAACTTTGAAGTACCACCTTATCAACTATTTTGATTGAAGGATGGTCTTTTATCCACCTTGTAATTTTTTCTCCAAGGTGAAGCCTGTCATCGAAAGTTGTGGCTGAAAAAACCTTAACACTGTCGAAATCTGTTCTACCTTCCATTCTACCTCAGCTCCTTTCATGATGAATTGTTATTCTTATCAATTTAACCAAGAAAATATTTAAAATATACAAATTAAAAAAATTAAATTCAAATGGTATTTTAATTTTTTATTGATTTTTAATCAGCCTCAACCAAAAAGTTATAGAAAACGGAAATTTAGATTATACCGGGAAGAAGCCTTATATAATGTGATTTTAATATGTATTTTTCTTGCATAAAAAATTGCAATGTGAGAAATATAAGCGAAAAACTGAAATGATTTTAAAAATTTTTAGAGCATTTTTAACACTTCTTCGACCTCATCAATGGACTAAAAATCTCTTTGTAATTGCACCTGTTGTGTTTTCGAAAGAACTTGGTGAACCTTATGTTGTTTTAAAAGCAATTTTTGCTGCAGTTTTATTTAGCCTTTCCTCAGGTGCGGTTTATGCTCTAAATGATGTCGTGGATGCAGAAAAAGATAAGCTTCATCCACTGAAGAAATTCCGTCCTGTAGCATCGGGAGCCATCTCAACAAAGTCTGCTTTGATATTCGGTTTTTTCATTGCCGGGTTAAGTACAGGATTATCCTTTTTTTTTCAAATAAAATTTGTATTGACACTTCTTCTGTATTTTCTGGTAAACATTATTTACTCTTTCTGGTTAAAAAAAGTTATAATTTTAGATGTTATGTGTATTGCTTCTGGTTTTCTTCTAAGAGTTATAGCAGGAAGTTATGCCGCAAATGTAAAAGCATCAATCTGGATTTTATTATGCACATATCTGCTTGCCCTGTTTCTTGCACTTGGTAAAAGAAGGCATGAAATGGCTGTAAATACGGGGAACCTTGCCCGTCCTGTGCTTTCTCAATATTCGCCAGGTTTAATTGAAATTCTCATGAAGATACTGGCTTTCTTAAGTGCGTTTTCTTACTTTATTTATACCATTTCACCTCATACGAGAAACTATTTTGGTACTAATGGTCTTGTTTTTTCTGTTCCATTTGTATTGTTTGGACTCTTGAGATTTGTAAGGATATCTACTAAAACCGATTCAAGTGAAAGTCCAACGGATTCTATGATAAAAGATATTCCATTTATCATAAATCTTTTTCTATGGTTTATTACAATTACCCTGTTAATATATGTTTTTTAATGTAATTTATAAGTTTAAATGAGTAGAGGGTTTAAAAACAAAGTAACGGTTTTAAGAGATTGCAAATCATATTTTGAAAAAATAGGTTCAAATAGTGCTGTTTGTATGGGAAATTTTGATGGGGTACACCTTGGACATGTAAAATTAATCGAGACTCTCATTTCTATAGCAAAAAAAGAGGGGGTTTTATCACTTGTTCTGACATTTGAGCCACATTCAAGAGAAGTTATTACAGGGAAAAAAGTTAAACGGCTTACCCCAGCAGAAGAAAAGGTAAATTTAATTAAAACCCTTTCCCCTGATGTGGTTGTAGTTCACACTTTTTCGAGAGAACTGGCTTCATATAAGGCTGAAAGGTTTTTTGTTGAAATTCTTGTGGGAATGTTGAAAGCTTCTGTGATTGTGTTGGGTCCTGATTCTAAGTTCGGAATGGGAGGTGCAGGTGACAGGAATTTGCTGGAACAATTGGGTAGTAAGTATGCGGTAAAGGTAATTGATGTGCCACCTTTTGAAATTGATGATGTTATTGTATCATCAAGCATAATAAAGGACCTTTTATTTGCGGGAAAAGTATCTGAAGTACCAAAGTTCCTCGGAAGATATTATCAAATATCGGGTAAAGTTATCAGGGGTACTGGAACAGGAACAAACATGGGGTACCCGACTGCCAATCTTGAGCCTGATGAAATACTTTTGCCATTGGAAGGGGTTTATGCAGGTGCTGGTTGTGTAGAAGACAAAGTTTATCCAGCAGCAATACACATAGGAGAGCGAAAGACTTTTAAAGGATCTTTTACAGTGGAGGTGCACCTTATTGGAAGAGAAAAGTCTACACCTCTTTACGGGGAAACTCTTAAGATATCGTTTTTTGAAAGACTGAGGGATATTAAATGTTTTGAAAATATGGAACAATTAAAGTCTTCAATTGAAAATGATGTAAAATTAGCGTCAAATTTATTTTTATCCATTGTAAAAAAGGATTATACAAGTTTAAAAATTTTATAGTGGAAGAATAAGGATGAAAATAAAAAAAATTCTGGATGAAATACCGGAAAAGTTTTTGCGAATTCTTGCAAAACAGAAGGGTTATTTACCAGGACGAGGGGAAAGTATAGATGAAATCAAGGAGTGGTTACTGGAATATTACAAAAAGGCAGTGACGGAGATTACTGAAAAATCGGGAAATATTGTTGACCTGGCAGGTGAAACAATAAAGAAAATAAAATCTGCTGTTGGGCTTGCAGAGAGGGAAGAAAATGAGGGAAACGGAGCAAATATAAAACCTTCAGAGTATCAGGAAAAGGAAAATGCGGTTTTTTTTACTCCTACAATGGCTAAAATCTACGAAAGGCAGGGGTTGTTTGAAGATGCTGCTATTGTTTACAGGAAATTGCTTGAAAATGACCCTAACAATCCAAGGTGGATAAATGCTTTAAAGAGAATAGGGATGTATTCAGAGGAGTCAATCTCTGGAATTGAAGATGAGAAAGAAGGGGTTCAGAATGTGGTGAGACTCAGAGAAATTCCCCGGCAGAAGGAGGTAATTACTGAAACAAAGTTTATTCAACCTGCTTTCAGGGGAGATACTATTGTGCTGATGAAAATAAACCCTGGTCGTTTTTATGTTTACTGGGAAGTAGGAGGTGAAAGCATAAGGAAAATTCGGAAATCCTGCGATGTGAGGGAAGAGGGTGAATTGATTCTTCGTATTTTTAGGATTCTTCAGAATGAAAACAGGTTTGAAAAAAAATTATTTCGTGATGAACCTGCCACTTCACTTAGCGGTGAACGCTTTCTTGAGGGGCTTGAACCAGGGGGATTTTATAATGTGAGCATAGGGTTAAAAATAAAGGGAGATTTTTTTGGTATTTGTAATTCAAATTTGGTGGAATCATCTTTGCCTATCAATGAAACTGCAAATGAGGACAGGTTTATGGAAATAGATCAAAAAAAACTTATTTGGCAATCGAAAGAAATCTCTTTGCCCAGAATACTGATGGAAAAAAGTGAAAGTGGGTATGCTCTGAGTTATTCAAAAAAAATTTCATTTGTTGATGAAAAAAAATTGGAAGTTTTAAGCAAAATATTACAATCTTTTGTTATAGAAAAAGATGAATTCCTTTCATCTCGTTGAATAATAAAAAAAGAGTTTGAGATGTTGAAAAAATAAAATATATCATTTATTTATTTTCAGTTTTATCAGGAGGGATATATGAGTAGTAGCGGTGAAAAAAAGGAATTCATTGAATTCGACGGGGTAAAAATATTTTCAGCAACTAAAGCAAAAGAAAGGGATGAACTGGGTGAAGTAATTACCAGGTGGATAAAGGACCATCCAGAATATGAAATAGTTGATAAGTGTGTGACGCAGAGTTCTGATAAAGAGTTTCACTGCCTGACTATAAGTATTTTTTATCGAGAAAAAAAATAAAACCACCGGATTAAGTTATTCTTCCTGGTTGGGTGGCGATTCGAGATTTTTTATCTGGTAATGTAATCTTATATTCTCGAGGAGGGGTTTGATATTACCTGCCATGAAATCTGTTATATTATAAATACTTACTCCGATTCTATGGTCGGTAACCCTGTTTTGAGGAAAATTGTATGTTCTTATTTTTTCGCTTCTATCTCCAGTTCCAACCTGAGTTTTTCTTCTATCGGCAATTTCTTTGCTTTGTTTGTTCCTTTCTGCTTCCATTAATCTGGCTCTCAGAATTTTTAGGGCTTTTGCTTTGTTTTTATGCTGGCTTCTTTCGTCTCTGCAATGGATAGTTATGCCGGTTGGAATATGAATTATACGTACTGCAGAATCCGTTTTATTGACGTGCTGTCCACCGGCTCCGCTGGCTCGCATAGTTTCTATATGGAGGTCTGATTCATTTATCTGTACCTCTATTTCATCCGCTTCAGGTAATACCGCAACCGTTGCTGCTGATGTATGAATCCTTCCTTGAGATTCAGTTACAGGTACCCGTTGAACTCTGTGAACACCACTTTCGTATTTAAGCCATGAATAAACATTTTTACCCCGAATGTTTAAAATCGCCTCTTTTACTCCGTGGGTTGCACTTTCACTAAGACTCATCAATTCCACTTCCCAGCCCATTTCATCAGCAAAACGCATGTACATGCGCATTAATTCTTCGGCAAAGAGACTTGCTTCTTCCCCCCCGGTGCCGCTCCTTATTTCAAGGATAATATCTTTACCATCAAGAGGATCAGGTGGTAAAAGCATCAACTTAATTTGATATTCGAGTTGCTCCCTTTTTTTCTCGAGATTTTCCAGTTCTTCTTTTGCAAGATCCCTTATTTCTCTATCGGTATCATTGAGAAGGTTTGTCAAATTTTCTTTCTCTTCAAGCAATTTTTTATAGTCATTGTACGCCGAAACTATTTTAAGTAGTTCTTTTCTTTCCTGGAGTAGTTTTTCGTATTTTGGAATGTCCTTGATTGTTTCAGGGTCGTATAGTTTTTCCTCCAGCTTCTGGAACTGTTGTTCAATGAGACGAAGCTTGTCAAGCATCTTTACAAGACTTTAAAATTTCTTCATTTCGCTTCTGGTGTATTATTCTTTTTCTGACGAAATTTTTCATACTTACGCATGAATTTTTCGATTTTTCCTGCTGAATCTATTACTTTCTGTTGTCCTGTATAAAATGGGTGACAGTTGGAGCATACATCTACCGAATAACTTGCCCGAGTAGAACGAGTCTGAAAAATATTTCCGCAGGCACATTTAACTGTAATTATTTCGTATTTTGGGTGTATTTTTTCTTTCATTTTATTCCTCTCATTGGTTCATTGATTCTAAAAATTCTCTATTTGTTTCTGTTTTTGTCAATTTATCGAGAAGAAACTCCATAGAGTCTATTACATTTAATGGGTGAAGAAGTTGCCTCAGGAGCCAGACTCTCTGGAGAGTGAATTCATCGAGCAGTAATTCTTCCTTTCTGGTACCTGACCTGTTTATATCGAGACAGGGGAAAATTCTTTTTTCCATTAATTTCCTGTCAAGATGGATTTCACTATTACCTGTTCCTTTGAATTCTTCAAATATAACTTCATCCATTCTACTACCAGTGTCAATGAGTGCAGTAGCAACAATAGTGAGACTTCCTCCACCTTCAATATTTCTTGCTGCTCCAAAAAACCTTTTGGGTTTATGCAGAGCATTTGCATCAACACCACCTGATAATATTTTTCCTGAAGGGGGTACAACAGTGTTATAGGCTCTTGCAAGTCTCGTTATAGAATCGAGCAGAATCACTACATCGTAGTTATGTTCTACCAACCTCTTTGCCTTTTCAAGAACCATTTCAGCGACCTGGACATGCCTTTGTGCCGGTTCATCAAATGTTGAACTGATTACTTCCCCCTTAACATTTCGTTCCATATCGGTGACTTCCTCTGGTCTTTCATCGATAAGGAGCACATGTAATTTCACTTCAGGGTGATTAACGGAAATTGCATTTGCAATGTTTTGAAGTAAAACAGTTTTCCCGGCTCGTGGAGGTGACACTATTAAACACCGTTGACCTTTTCCAATTGGAACAAGCAGATCTATAATACGGGTAGAATAATTCTTTTTGTCAAATTCAAGGTTAAATTTTTCATCGGGGTAAAGTGGTGTAAGATTATCGAAAAGGATTTTTTCTTTTGCCACTTCAGGAGTTTCAGTATTAACCTGTTCTACTTTTAGAAGTGCAAAATATCTTTCTCCTTCTTTTGGAGGACGTATTTGACCTGAAATAATATCACCTGTTCGTAAACCGAAACGCCTTATTTGGGAAGGTGAAACATAGATATCATCAGGACCTGGCAAATAATTATAATCCGGTGCTCTAAGAAAACCAAAACCGTCAGGGAGTACTTCTAAAACACCATCCCCATAGATAACTCCATTTTGGTTAGCAACAGCATTTAAAAGCATGAAGATTAACTCTTGTTTCCTCATCCCTGAAGCACCTTCAATGTTGTACTGCTTTGCAAGAGCGGTTAGTTCCGCAAAGGATTTAGTCTTTAATTCTTTCAGATGCATTTTTCTCCTCGCTATTTCCTGGTTTTTTTATAATATTATGATATATTACTTTGACTCTTTAGCTCCCTTAAACCTAAAAAGCCCACATAATCCCCAGATGAATAAAAATTTATATCGATACAATAGCGTTTCATGACCCTCCCTCCACCACCACACGCACAACTACAACCACATCCACTACCTTTTAGTTTGGTTTTCGAAATGTTCTTTTTCGAAACTGATTTAATTATAAAATATTCACTTTGCAAACATTGTCAAGACTTTTTTACTTTTTTAAAAATTATTTTTACTCTTAAAATAAATGGAACCAATAATTCCTTCTGCAGGAATAAGGTCTACCTATGCGCGAGTGGGGGTAGTGACTGCCAATGTTGTGATCATTTCGACTCCGCTGGTATATGACTCAACATACACCCTTAACTGAGCAAAGGTGGCTGAGCGAAGTCGAAGCCACCTAATAACCATATTATTTTCATAATAAACGCTCATGGGCAATTTTGCCCACCCCCAAGAATGAAAATTATAATATATGGATTCCTGCTGAGTTTACCCCTGCGAAGGCAGGGGCAGGAATGACTGTTTATCCCCACGAAAGTAAAAACTTAAATGACCTTCCTCTGTCATTCCCGTGGAGGCGGGAATCCATGGCGGTTTATGTGTCATTTTCATAGTAAAAATAATTGACATTTATAAAAAAAAATGTAATAATCAATCAAATTTTTTCAAGGAGGTTTCAATGAAAAGAAAACTTTTTTCAGGTTTATTTGTGATGTTATTTTTCTGGGGTTGCGGGAAAAAAGAGGAGAATCCTACGCCACCGGAATCCGATGATTTAGTTGCAGATACTTCTGGAAAGAGTGATACAGGATACTTCAGTTCTCTTGCTGAAGAACTTGAGGGTGAATTTTCAGGTGAACTTTTACTGGATGTTTCTGGTAAAACACCGGAAGAAAAGACAACTCTGATAAATAGTTACAAAACAGGAGGGGGCAACATAAAATACCTGATTCTTGACCAGGTAAAATTTGCGAAAAACAAAATAAATGCAGAGCAATTGCATATGAATCTCTATTCCGATGTTATTGAGGTGGAATCTGCTGAGCTTCAAAATGAAGATTCGGTGATAAGTGTAAAATATAAAGCAAAACTTGAATCCATAGTTTCGAGGGAAGAATTAGAAAAAGCAGGAAAAAGTCTTGATGCAATACTATCATCTCCTCCAACTGTAGTTAAACTTCCAGCCGACCCAAGTAATTTATTTACGAAATACTCTGATAAATGTGCGGAGGGCTTTGACCCCGGGGAGCTTGCTGATTACAATTATTTTTACTATTTTAATCCTGATAAGCAAGGGTGTGATATTCCAAAAACTGATGGGATTTTTACTGTTTCCTCTCTTGCACCTCCAACAACAACTTATCCTGAATATGACAGGTTGAAGGCAGATAACCGTGTTACAGTTATGATAATTTTTGGTGCAGCAGAACATGGAGAGACAGTTTCATCGAGTGATTGGGGTGTATGGGAATGGTCGGATTTCAAGAGGGATATACAGTCGAGAGGATTTTCCAAAGTTGCGGATTTGCAACCCGGCGAAAGATTCCAGCGAGTAAGGGCTGGAATAGAAGAAACTATAGATGTTATTTCTCCGTATGACATTTATCATAACCCTGAAAGTGATAACATTTTCAAAAAAGGAATTAGCGAGCATGAGATAATATTGTATAACGGTCATTCCTTTTATGGTTCTTTGAATGTTTTAAGAGATTGTAGTGTTTACCCTCAAGGTACATATCAGATTTTCTACATGGGGTCATGCTGGTCATACGAGTACTATACACGACAGATTTTCGAGTGTAAAAAAACCGAATCCGACCCTCATGGATGGGACCTTGCTGATGTGGTCAATGATACCGAATCAGGGTGGTTCCACAATAATGCGGAATTTTCGCGAATACTTTTAACAAACTTATTTGCAGGTGTGGAAACTGGAGGTAAGGATGGAAATAAATATTATACATGGATGAATATTATTACTGCGATGAACAAGCAGGCTCTCGATTCATGGAGCCGATATGGAACTAAAACTCATGAAATAATGGGTGTTTCTGGTATAAAGAACAATAAATATGATCCAGAAGCTTCCTCTTCATCTTCCGGGAAAAGGTTTGAATCAAATGTAAAATACGAAATACCTGACAATTCTTCTACTGGAATAGATAGCGAAATCGTGGTAACTGAAAATGTTTTGCCCGGTAGAATAACAATAGCAGTCAATATTTCCCATACTTATATTGGTGACCTTAAAGTTGTTTTAAAGAGGGGTTCGGTGGAGTTAGTGTTGAAAGAAAAAGGGGAGGGGGGATGGGAAGATGATATTATAAGAGAATATGATATTACGGATGCAAGACTTTTAAGGCAGAACTCTGAAGGGAGCTGGATTCTTCATGTAGATGACACTGAATCAGGTGATACCGGTAGCTTAAATTCCTGGTCAATAACTCTTGTTCCATAAAGAGAAAAAATAAAATTATATAGTATATTTTTTGTTTCTGGGATATACTTAACCTTTGCTATTTTAAATTGGGATGTTTTATTTTCCACACTGACCACATTCCTTTTCTTTTTTGAAGAATTGCATATTTTTCAAGCAATAATTTTAGATTCTGTGGGCTCTGTTCCCCTGGTAGGTAGTTTTCATACAATAGCAAATAGTCATAGTTCATCAATTGCTGAGATGTTATAGCTATTCGATTGTTACCGGGTGGAGATGGTAAATCTTTTCTGCAGCGGAAGATGTGAAAATTGTTTGAACAAAATGTATACGGATTATAGCCACCCCTTAAGGCAGTTACCCACTCTGGAAGATGAAGGTTTACATTTCGATGAAAATCATAAAAACTTAGTTTTTTTGAGTTATCTGTGTTGAATTCGTAGTGAATGAATGCAGGAAAAACCCTGCTTCCCAGAGGTATTACTTCAGTAACTTCTTTCATAGGTGCAGCATCCTTTCCGAAGGCGTAGAAAGGAGGGATTAAGGAACACAAATGAAAAGCGGTGAATAAAATAATTGGTATGTGAAATTTCAAATCCTTAATTTTTCTTTCCTTGAACCAGGGGAGTCCGGAAAGCATTATCCCGAAAAAAACTGGGTATCTTGAGTCAATGTCAAATGCATTAAATGGAGAACCCAATGCATTTGGGCAGATTATATAAAATACAATAATGATAATAAGCATAATTTCAAATCTGATACCTCTGAATTTATGCCATATACCCGAAGTCATGTGGTAATTTGGATTTGGCACCGGCCTTAGAAGAAGAGCCAAAAATACTGAAATTGTTAAAAAAAGACTTGAAATTGCATCAAGCCCATTTTTAGTCCATGTCATGAAGTATTTTGTTTGAAGGTTTTTTACTTTTTCGACTAAATCAAGGTTAATTCTAACATTCCATATTTCATGAATCCCTGATCTCATTATAGAATGTGAAGAAATCATATATAGGATTATCACGGGAACAAATAATGTTATCAATCCTGTCAAACATTTTTTCCAGTTAGGAGAAGATAATATTGTCCAGATAAAATAAGTAAGTAAAAGAAATCCAGCAAAAAAATAGTGTATATATGATGAAATATAAACGAGTAAAGCAATTAGTGCTGCCTTCCAGCATTTGAAATGCTTTGAATTATTTTCAATTAGAAAAAGCCCGAGTGGCCATAGTGGAACTCCCATAAGAAAAGGGAAATAACCCATGTTCATGTTGTAACTAAAAGAAAGAGCGAAACCCGAAAGGGATAACCATTTACTTTTTCCGATGGATTGGAAGAAAAACATCATGCTGATTGGAAGAAGTAAAATAACTAAGGAAAGAAAAGCTTTTGAAGCAACCAGTGGAGGAAAAATGAAAAGGAGAATATCCATGACATAATAATAAGCACGGTGACTGATTATTTCTTTCCGCTCTTCGAACCATTCCTGGAAATTCCAATTTAAGTCATTGTGATGGTGGTAAATTACAGCAGAAGACATGATAACTGGTTCATCGACAAATGGATTAAAAGGATAACGCCATATAAGTAACATAGAAAGTGAAAAAAAACATAAAAAACACGCGGTAAAAATTACTGAATCTAATGGGAGAGATTTTATTGAGGATTTGATTATCATGCATATTTTTGAAAAGAGACATGAAAAGAGCTTAAGAATCCGGGCAATAATAGATAATGAATTTTTGTTTTTATCCATAATAATAAGTTTTTGTCTTATTAAAATTTGGTCAGAATTTTAAAGTTTTATGGTGAATAATTATATTTTCCATTGGAAATTTCTAATCTGTATGGTTCACAACCAGGGGGGTTGGCACCTTCAGCAAGTCTAACTACAACAAAAAATGGGGAACTATTATCGGTGCATAGGTTCTTATTTGCTTCTGGAGTGGCACTGCATGGGCATTCTCCCCAGAAACTTCCACCTCCTTCTGGTTGACGACTGTCAACTGCCATTATGTATTGTGTATCATTTTCACACACAAGGGGGCCTGTAGAGCAATTTGCCTGTCTTACATCAAAAACATAGGCTCTTGATGGATTGGAAAGGAATCTGATATCTACATGAAAGTTGTCACAGCTTGTGTCCGGGTCGTCTATGGCTTCAAATCTGTACCAGTCTTCTGGAGCAAGAAGAGAACAGAAACCTTCCACAGTAATACTCTCTCCTGGTTCGGTGTCATGAAGTTGTCCAAGGTTAAATGCCGAGTTGCAATCCGCTCCGCCTTTATCTTCAATGTTTACCTGGCACTCACACCCATTTGAAAAATTACCATCTCCGTCTGCCCATCCCTCCTCACAACTTGCTATAACACAGATTCCGTCCCTGCATTCGCTTGTTCCGTGGGAAATAGGTGGACAACCAACACCTTCGCATGAGCCACCACATCTTCCTCCCACGCAGGCTTCGCCATCCTGACACTTTATTCCGCATCCTCCACAATTCATTGGGTCATAAGAAGGGTCAAGACAGCCACCTGAAGTGCAACAGATATCGCCTGCTCTGGTGCAGGGAGACGCTCCATTACAGGAACAGTTGCCAGCAATACACATATTCCCTTTTGGGGAACAGGAATTACCACATTGTCCACAATTTGATGGGTCATTTGTAAGGTTGTAGCAACGGTTGTCTGGACAGCAGGTTTGTCCTGAAGAACAGCTTCCACTGGAACCACAAGAATGGGCAGCTTCACCGTCAATGATATCGGTTATATCTATTATGCCTTCAGTATCAGGATAAAATTGTTCCGGTCGGACATCATTGGTTGGACTACCAGATTCGGCACAGGAAATAATTGTTGCGAAGATATTTGTTGTAAAAACTAACTGAGTGATAAAAATTGTAATTTTTTTCCTTATCATCTTAATTAAAATTATATTATTAAATTAAAATCAGGCAATAGTTTTAAAACAATTTATTTATCAGTTGTTTTTATTTGTAATTGGTTTTAATTTTTTAAATCCGTATTTTCTCAGATAGTTTATATGAACGCCTTTGCAATTTTTATATTCTCTACAAATTTTGCATCGCATGCTTTTTTTTCTTATTAGGTTTTGCAGGAAATCTTTTGCAAGTTTCATTGGATTTAACTGTAAATTCCTTTCGAACCACCCGATATTAATATAGGGCCATTGGGACCATAGAGATTTATTTCCGGATATGCAGGGTGGAATATCGATAAATTTTCCCCGGAATTTTTCAAATGGAGTTTTAGAAAAATCAGGACCATCAGAAATTTCCTTCAACATGTCAATAAAAGGAGAATATATAATTTTTTGTACATTTTTTTTCAGGATACCAGTAGTTAGCGTTTTTCTTGCTATTAAAACCCTCTCACACCCGTTTTTACACCTTTCAAAAACATTTAAAAACTCAGGTTCTACTGCTAAACTTACTATTTTCCCCGAATTTAAAGGAATAGCATTGGCGGGATTACCATAAATTGATAAAGTGACAGGAACTTTTGGAAAAGTTTTAAATAGTTGCTCGAAGAAATTTCCTTCGATTAAATCGTTTTCTTTTAGACTCATGGAAATAGCCGAAGGAAGTAAATTAGTATTTGTTTTTGATATATATTTTTTCCAGATTAAAACTGCCATATCCAGATTTTCCTGAGTATAAGGGGGCTCCAATTTAATGGGTAGTGAATGTAAAGGCGAATTTAATGGCTGATTTTCTTCTGTTTCGTTTATCCCGGAAATAATTGTTATTACTGATTCCATGTACTGACAGAAGTCGCTCAATACACAATATTTGCATTTTTCCCCCCTGCATGATGGCATCCGGGAATTTTCAATGCTTCGTTTAAAAAGCTCTCTTCTTCCTTCTATGTCATCGAGTATTTTTAATGGGTCCTGAATAGCTTCTTCCACTCCTTCGAGATATTCTGCGGGCACTCTATTTGTCCATACATGGCATTTATTTCCTTCAGCCCATTTGATAGCCTTTTTAATATAATCGGAACACCTTTCATCAAGAAGAAGATGAGGATTTTCAGAAGCCCTTCCGAAAGGCTGAATAAACAAAAGGTCAAATTCACGAACCCCGAGAGAATAAAAAAAATGCAACATATTGGTCAGGTGCATATAATTCTGACTGTTTATTACTATGTCAATGGAAACATGACATTTGTTAGAGATTAGAAGGTTTTTAATTCCTGCTATTGATTGTAAAAAAGAACCCTGAACCATTGTTAAAGAATCATGCAGACTGGGTTCATGCCCATGCATTGAAATTGTAACTTCATTTATCCCTGCTCTAATCGCGGATATTGTAAAACCTGGATAGGCAAACATTCGCCCATTTGTTATGACCTGCACCCAGCGATAGCCCATCAGGGAAGCGGATTTGACAATTTCAATAAATTCAGGGTGTATTGTTGGGTCACCACCACTAAGAATCACTCTTGTCGCTCCAAGATTTAATCCCCTTTTTAACTCCTCTGTTATTTCCTGAAATGGAATGATGGAACCATTCTGACAATCGCTATCGAGACAAAAAATACAATGGTTATTGCATGCTCTTGTAAGGCGAACCCAATGCCTTTTTTCTAAAACGGTTGTCTCTAATCTATTACGAAGTTTTGCCTCTAAGGGCATCTTAATACAACATCCTTACAGTGCATTTGAAACCTGTAAAGTATAACTGTCACAGCTTGACCCTGAAATTCTATATACTCTTATATAGTAAACTGCTGTGTCGTTTTGACATTCGTTATATCCCGATCCTGGCGGGGAAGGTCTACAAGGGCATTCTCCTAATGCACTTATTCCACTACCGCTTCGGAAATCAGTATACCATTCAAATGATTCAATTTCATTCAAACAGATTGCTGTTGAAGTGCAACTACCACGATATATGTCGAATCTAAAAACATTTCCAGGATTAGATAAAAACCTTACCTTTACATGATATGTATCACATGTAGTCTCTGAAGTGTCATTTGCAGTAAACTTATACCAGTCCACATCTGATGATGGGACAATATTACCTGTTATATTCACTGAAGTGCCGGTATCTGAGAGGGTTCCAATGTCAATTGAGGAAGAGCAGGAGTTGTTTCCCGTTAATTCATTGGATTCAACCTGGCACTCACAACCATTAATATACAGGTTATCTAAATCATACCATCCGCTATCGCAGGTTCCTATTACGCATACCCCACCCTGGCAATCCGCAACTCCGTGAGGAGGAGGGGTAGGACAAAGTGTGGAAATATTGCCATTGTCAATATTGCCATCGCAGTCGTCATCTGAACCGTTGCATACTTCTGTTGATTGTGGTCCCGGGTCGCAATTTTCTCTTCCACCAATGCAGGTAGATTGCCGTCTGCAGGCTCCCTCTCCACAAAAATAAGGAATATATCCATCGTCAATCAAACCATTGCAATCGTCATCTATTCCATTACAACTCGTATCGTTTGGTAGTGGGCTTCCACATATTTCATTTCCATCACGGCATACCGCAGTTTGTTTGCAATACCCCACACACTTATCTGATGGTTGATAGTCCTCATCTACAGAACTGTCGCAATCGTCATCGATATTGTTGCAAACAGTGTCGCTTGTTGATCCAGGTTGCCCTTCCGTGCAACTCTCATTACCCTCAAGGCATACCGATGCTTGAGCGCAGGCACCTGCTCCACAAAAATAAGGGGTGTAGTCTTCGTCGATAAAACCATCGCAATCATCATCTTTTCCATTACAGGTGGATTCATTTTGGTCGGTTGAGGGTACGCAAATTTCTTCACATCCATTCAAAATTATGCCATCTAAATTGGCATATCCAGGGTCGCATGTTATAGTGCAAATTCCCATAATGCATGTTCCTTTTGCTCTTGGATAATCTGGACAGACAGTTCCGCAACTTCCACAGTGGTTAGGGTCAGTTCTAAAATTGAAATCCTCATCTACAAGCCCGTCACAGTCGTTATCAATAGTGTCACAGTATTCTGGAATACATGAGGAACAATCTCCATCAGTATTATCCACTCTTCCATCGCAATCGTTATCAACTCCGTCTTCGCATGTACCATCATCTCTGCTTTCATTTGGTCTTTCTGGTATGCATTCGTATTCACATCCGTTTGTTGGGTCCTTATCCAGGTCAATAAAACCATCGTTGCACTGTAAGACCCAGCATGCTGCGTTTATACAGGTAGAAGTAGCGTTGGGTAAGTTGCAAACCCAGCCACATGCACCGCAGTTATTACTGTCAGAAAGAATATCTATGCCGTTATCTATTCTTCCATCACAGTCGTCATCTTTTCCGTTGCATTGTTCTTGAACTGGAATGCATTCACTATCTTGCAGGTCCATGGTTTCCCCGTCAATAGTATCAAGGATGTATTCATCTGATGGTGTATCTTTGATAACATCGAAAGAACCATCCTGATTTTCTCCCTCTTTTGCACATCCCTTATGTGTGAATATCAATCCCGAAAAAATAAAAATCGAAAAATATTTTAAAGCTGATTTAGAATTTAGTATATCCATCATTATAAATTATATATGTATTTTAATATCTGTCAAATAGTCAAAGAAAAAGTTTTTTAAAATTGTTTGTTGCCCTTAATTTTTGCAACATCATGGTTAAGTTTGAAGGAATTAAATATCCACTTTAGGTGTTTAATTTTATATAAAACTATGGCGTATGGATTATCAATTATTTGATTTTTTAAATTCAATTTGGTATTGAATAATTGAAGAATCAAAAAACAAATACAAAGGAGTTACAAATTATGAATTTAAAAGACAAGGTGGTTGGTGTTTTAATGGGTGGGATGTCATCAGAAAGGGAAATTTCTCTTTTAAGCGGAGAGAGAATTGCCTCAGCCCTCGAAAAATTATCATATAATGTTAAAAGAATTTATGTAAATGAAGATATAGTTACAGTACTGGAGAAATCAGACATAGATGTAGCATTTATTGCACTTCATGGAACATTTGGAGAGGATGGATGTATTCAGGGTGTCCTTGAAATTTTGGGCATTCCATATACCGGGTCGAGTGTAATGGCAAGTGCTCTTGCTATGGATAAGTTAAAGAGTAAGGAGCTTTTCCGTCTTCATAATATTCCTACTCCTCCATATTATGTGGTCAGGGTTGAAGATCTTCCCAGATTGGAGGAAATCCATGGCTGTTTTGGCTTCCCAGTAGTTGTCAAACCCAGGAGAGAAGGTTCGTCTATTGGTGTTTCAATAGTTAGAAAAATGGAGCATCTTTGTGAATCAGTAGAAAAAGCAATGAAGTGGGATGAAGATATAATTGTAGAAAGATATATTCACGGAAGAGAGATAGCAGTTGGACTCCTCGAAGGAAGAGTCCTTGGTGCCATCGAAGTGGTTACGGATATGGAATTTTACGATTACAATGCTAAATATCTTGATCCAAAAACAAAATACATATTTCCAGCACGACTTTCACCTTTGCAGTATAAATGTGTTCTTACACTTGCGGAGCAGGCAAATAGAGCGCTTGGATGCAGTGGTGCGACAAGGGTTGATTTTATAGTTACGGAAGGGGAAAATGAATATTTGCTCGAAGTCGATTCTCAACCAGGCTTAACAGAAAGGTCGCTTCTGCCTCAAATAGCTGCGGGAGCGGGATATTCTTTTGAAAAATTTGCTGAGGCTATTTTACATAATTCACGATTGCATTCGTCTGCCAATCATCCCATGAGGAAAAAAGGAAAGTTGCAAGCGAACGAAGAAATGTATGGAGAATTCCAGACAATCCGGCAGAAAAGGAAGATTTTAAGTTTAAAGTAAAATGCTTTTAAATTGAACTTATTATTTTTTAAAAATTAACGCCAGAATTCTTTCCAATTCATCGAGACTTCTATAATAGATTTCCATTTTTCCGTTTCCTTTATTCGTGTGTTTAAGTTCCACTTTCGTACCAAGTTTTCTCTGGAGCCGCTGGCAGAGTTCTTTTATTTCAGGTAAAATCTTAAACTTCTTTTTTGTTTCAATCTCACCTGTATTTTTTTTATTTAGAGCAGAAACTCTTTTTTCAACCTCACGGACTGAAAGATTTTTTTCAGCTATTAGATTTGCCATTTTTACTATAGCACTGTTTTCCTTTAGTCCGAGGAGTGCTCTTCCATGTCCCTCAGTTATTTTACCTGTTCTAACCATTTCTCTAACAGGAAGGGGTAAATCAAGGAGCCTCAAAGTATTGGCAACTGAGGACCTGTTTTTGCAAATTTTTTCGGCGATATCTTGTTGAGTGTAGCCATACTCTTCTATGAGCCTTTTCAATGCTTCAGCAGTTTCTATTGGATTGAGGTCTTCGCGCTGGATATTCTCTATCAAATTTATTTCTTGAGCCTGTTTGCCGGATACATGTCTTATTATTACTGGAATTTCTGTTATTCCGGCTTGTTGAGCTGCTCTCCATCTTCTTTCTCCGGCAATTATTTCATATTTTCCTCCGGCGTGGGGTCTTACCACTATCGGTTGCAGAATTCCGTATTCTTTCATCGACTGAGAAAGTTCCATTATGGAATCTTCGGAAAATCTCTGCCTCGCTTGCTGGGAACCAGGAACTATCATGCTTATAGGAACTGAGGTGACAGATGAATTTTTTAAATTTTTTTCTCCTAAAAATTCAGGTAAAATTGAATCAAGACCTCTTCCTAATGATTTTCGTATGATTTTCTTTTCCCTTAAATCCTCATGTTGCTTTTCATTCATGTTTATTTCGTTATTTTTGATAATCATGCTTTATAATCTCTCTTGCAAGTGTTAGATACTGCTGGGCTCCTCTTGATTTAGCATCATAAAGTATAATAGGGCACCCATACGAAGGAGATTCTGCAAGACGAACACTCCTTGAAATAACGGTTTCGAAAACCAGTGGACCAAAGTGGTTTCGCACATCTTCCTCAATTTGTTTCGAAATATTATATCTAATATCATGCATTGTGAGCAATATTCCTTCTAATTTTATGTTTTTGTTAAAGTTTTTCTTTACTCTTTCTATTGTGTCAAGAAGCGCACCAAGTCCTTCAAGTGCCATGTATTCGCACTGGAGTGGAATCATTACAGAATCACATGCAGTAAGTGCATTTATTGTAAGCATTCCAAGGCTCGGTGGAGAATCGACTATGATGTAATTGAAATCATTACGGACTATGTCAATTGCCTTTTTAAGGAAGTATTCTCTTTCTTTTTCTTCTATTAATTCGAATTCAGCTCCTATTAAGTTTCTGGAAGAAGGAATCAAATACAGGAATTCGAGAGTTGTGTTAACAATGAGGTCCTTGATAGGAGTTTGGGGGTTGCAAAAAACTTCATAAATAGATTTCCCGGTTGAGTTAAATATTTCTCTTAATCCAGAAGTTGTATTTGACTGTGGGTCAAGGTCAACAAGCAGTGTTTTGAATTCTCCTGCAGCAAGGGAAGCAGAGAGGTTTATTGCAGATGTAGTTTTTCCTACTCCACCTTTTTGATTTGCAATGGCTATAACTTTTCCCATTAAAATTGGACTAATACTCAAAAAATGGAAGGTTTACAAGGGGGGGACATATTGTATTTCTATTTTTTGACATGTTGGTAACAAAAGGTATATAATGATAATATAAAGTAATACATTATAACACTAATACAAAAGGAGAAGAGTCATGAGAATAAGCAGACCTTTAGAAGAATCAATTGCGGAGGAGGATTTGGAGTATAAAAATTATGAAAATATAGCAATGATAGCTCATATGACAAGTGAATCATTTTTTAGATGGTTAATGGAGGAAAATGCTACTCATGAAAATACTGTAAAAAAAGGGGGATTAGAAAATGGATGAGTTTAGAAACTTATTAGGTGAATATTTTTTTGAAAAAATGCAATCAAAACAAATTTTGAAAAGGAAGGAGGTAATTATGAAGTATCCGAAAAGGTTTAATTCGATCGAAGAATTTGAAAGAGAGGAACTCTATACCAATAAAGTGAACTGGAGCATCGATGATTTTTTTGATGAAGTGTTTCTTTCCGGAGACCTCAACCTCGACTTTGGTTGTGATGGTGAAGAAAATGATGACGACGAAGATGAGCCTTCCGATGGAGATTGATTATAAATTATCTCTCACTTACAGGTGACTTCTTTTCGGTTCGAGTTTGAGAAATCTTTTATTGAAAAGTAGAGTTGTTATTGCTTCTTTTAGACATGTAAATCTGGAGGTGTTCTTCCTCTGTTTTTTCCATCTTAAAAGAGTGTTCGGGACCCGGGAATTTACCTCTTTCCACTTCGTCTTTGTAGCTTTTAACTGCCTCTGTAATGATTTCGTTAAGATTGGCGTAAGATTTTACAAATTTAGGGGTAAATCCTGCTTTTATACCGAGCATATCATGAAGAACGAGTACCTGTCCATCGCAGTGAGGACCTGCTCCTATCCCAATAACTGGAATTTGTGTAGCAATTGTTAAAAATTTTGCCACCGCATCAGGGATGCATTCAACAACGATACTGAATGCACCTGCTTTTTCGAGAGATAAAGCATCTTCTATTAATTCAAGTGCGGACCTGGCAGTTTTTGCCTGAACTCTGTAACCTCCTAACATTCCGGATGTTTGAGGAGTAAGGCCAAGATGGCCCATAACCGGAATTCCAGCAGAGACAAGTGCCTTTACAGTTTGGACCACACTTTTTCCACCTTCTACCTTAACTGCATCTGCACCTCCTTCTTTTATAAAACGATTTGCATTTTTAATTGCATCTTCGATAGAGGTGTTATAAGAACCAAAAGGCATATCTCCAATTACTATTGCTTCTTTAACTCCTCTACTAACAGACCTTGTTAACAATATCATTTCATCCATAGTAACCGGGATTGTATTTTGATAGCCAAGAACAACATTTGCAGCGCTATCTCCAACCAGAATGATATCTATCTGTGCTTCGTCAAGTAAAGATGCGAATGGACAATCGTATGCAGTTAGCATTGTGATTTTCTCTCCTTTAAGCTTTTTTTCTTTTATCTGTGCTATGTTTTTTTTCTTTTTGTCCATTTTTTACTCCTGTTAAAAAATTTTTGGGACGGCTTTAAAGAAGAAGGGACCAAATAGGAATTTATTACAACGGTCCCGGTCCTTCTTCAGGATCCAAGCCGTTTATAGAAATATATGATTATCAAAATTTGGTGCTAATTGTCAATATCGGAAATTGCCTTGCCACCCTTCATTTTTTCAATAGGTTCATGTTTTTTCGTTAATGGTCGTGCCAATTTTCACAAAACCCGATTACAATATTCCCTCCATCAGTCATTCTGGTCCCCGTTTCCACGGGGATAAACGGGGATAAACTACGGCGGGAATCCAGAAAGGACAATGGATTCATGCTTTCTCATTTGATTTTTGCTTCCGCAGGAACAGAGTTTACCCATGGGAAGGCAGGGGCAGGAGTGACAGGATAGGAAAATGGATTCATGCTTCTGCGTAAATAAGATTTTAAAGTACAGAAAGACAGAATAAGTTTAATAATCTCTTTCTTTCAAGAATTTGGCAATGGATGGACCTAAAGTTTTTTGAGATTTTCCTGACACATACATTCCTATATGTCCAACAGGGAAAGAAAGCATGTGTTTATCTTCCGACCCAATGTAGTCCATTAATGCAATTGAACATACAGGTGGAACAAGATGGTCCTGTTCTGCATAAATATTTAAAACTGGCATTTTAATATTTTTTAAATTAACCTTTCTTCCACCAAGTTCGAATTCACCTTTTATAAGTTTGTTTTCCTGATACAGGTCTTTAATGAATTTTCGGAAAGTTTCTCCTGCCTGATCAGGACTATCAAATATCCATTTTTCCATTCTTACAAAATTTTCTACTACCGGTTTCTGGTCCATGCTTTCCATGAATCCAACATATTTATCGAAAATTAACTGGAATGGCTTGAGCATTAAAAAACCTAAATTCATAAAATCTCCGGGAATATTACCGAGAGTATCTACCATTTTGTCTGGATCCATGCTTCTTGCCCAGATGTTCAGAAGCCCATCGTTTGTGTGGAAATCAATAGGTGCCACCATGACAACGAGATTTTTAACTTTTTCCGGGTATAAAGCAGCGTAAATAACCGAAAAGGTTCCTCCCTGACAAACTCCCATCATATTTACTTTTTCGACATTGTGACGTTTCTTTAGAATTTCCACGCAATCATTCATATACCCGTCTATGTAGTCTTCCATGGTAAGATATTTATCCATTGGACGAGCATATCCCCAATCAATAATGTATGTTTCAACTCCCTCTTTAACGAGTTTTTGAATAAGGCTGCGGTCGGACTGCAAATCCATCATGTACTGCCTGTTTACGAGAGCGTAAGTGATAAGAAGAGGAGTCCTTGTTCGCACATCAGTAACCGGAAGGTAATGGTATAACTTCATTCTATCTCTTGCCATTATTTCTTCTTTCGGTGTTGGGGCTACCTCTACATCCTCTATTCCCATCATATTTTCGACCCCCTTAAAAAATTTTGCATTTATTTTTTCCAGTTCGCGAACAATTCCTGCTATTTCTTTATCATAGTAAGTTACCATTGGAGTTCCTCCTTATCGATTTATTTTTTCTTTGATTTCCTGCAAATCTTTTGATATTTGCCTTATCTCCTTTTTCATTTCGTAAATGGTTTTGTAAACATCATCCATTTCTTCTCTATTTGGAATTGAAAGGGACTCGAGGAATTTGGAAATATTTTGATCCAGTTTTTTCTTGAAATCCAATCCCTTTTTCAATACCTCATTCATCAGTTTGGTAAATTCTTCTCTTTTGAAGAGGTCGTAAAAAGTATCCTCGTTTGTCTGAAGCCAGATGCTATAAAATTTTTTAAATGATTCTGGATTATTTTCGAAAGGAATGTCTTTAGTTTTTTCCAGAATTTTGTCGAATGCTTTCAATCCTGCCTGGTAAAATTCGCTATAAAAGGCTGGTAAAATAGTAGCAAATTTAACATATGCTTCGGTAAGTTCTTTTTGTTTTTCTTCATATTCTCTTGAATATCCGAGTGATGGAATATGTAATAATTTGCCAATTGTATCTGTAACTGCTGTGTGCCACAAACTAAAGCCTTCTCTTACTGCAGAAATATCTCCGGTAGCAATTTTTGTAGCGACATTGGGAAGTTGTTTGGATAGGAGAGTCCAGGGGGATTTAAACCATGAAAGGAATTCAATGCCCTGTCCTATCATTTTCCCCTGCAATTTCATTATTTCTTCGAGGCTTTCCGGTGGTTTTCTACCAATAACAGTGTCAAGAACTACTCTGTATTCCTGTGATAATTTTTCGTATACTGTTTTCCACTCTTCGGTGGTAGGAGTTCTTCCCCGCAGTGGTGCCATTATTTTTACAAACTGACTCCAGAATTCGTAGAGAGCAAAGTATGACTTCAATCCATCGAATACTTTACCGAAAACCTCTGGTCCCAGTCCTCCCGAAGGAGCCATATCCATTATCTTTTTCAGAGTTTCACCGGACATTTTCATCCATTCCTCGTACAGACTCAAATTACCGAATGGCATGCTTTTATTTTCATCTTGTTTTTTAAAAAAACCAAAGGTCAGATTTTCCGGGGAAAAATTTTTATATAGTTTCGACCACTGTTCAGCCAGTTTTCCTGGTAATTCCATCCATAATGAGAACATGTTTTCTGGAAATTCCATGGTTATACCTCCAATTTTTTTTCATTTATTTTTTCCGTTTTTTTACCATTTTTACTTTGAATTAATTAGAATCACCTGGGAGGAATAACTTCCGCTTCCCCAAGCAAAACAGTTTTACCTTCTTGATTGGTACATGTTGTTTTAAATTTAACTCTCCCTTTTTCGAGTTTTTCTATTACTTCCACTTCAGCCTTTATTGTATCTCCAATTCTGACCGGTGCTGTAAATTCGAGCGATTGTTTTAAATAAATGGTGCCAGGTCCGGGTAGCTTATTACCAAGAACAGCTGAGATTAGACCTGCAGTAAGCATTCCATGAGCAATTCTTCCTTTAAAAAAGGAATTGGAAGCCCACACCTGGTCAAGATGAACTGGATTAAAGTCTCCAGTAACACCAGCAAAAAGAACTATGTCCGCTTCAGTAATGGTTTTAGAAATTTCTGCTTTTCTTCCTATTTCTATTTCCTGGTAAGTAATACCCTTCATTTTATTCCTCTTGCTGCTAACTTTTTTGCTTATAGGAAGTTGATATTCATTTTTTCAGAAAGTTTCATTCCCCTTTAAAGAAATTTTCCATTTTCTGAAAATTTTCATTCATCATTCTGATATAATCATCACGTGCTTTTTTCGCATTTGCAATCCATTCTAAGAGATATTGTTTTGTTTCCTCGTGATGTGTTGTTCCCTGCGAAACGATAAATTCTAAAACCTTATCTGCATGGTCAAACATCATTTGCATTGACTTCATGCTGAGGTCATACATGTACCTCATGTACCTTATCATTTCTTTATAAATGTCTTTCTGGTCCATTTTATCCCTCCTTTTTTAAGGTTAATGGATTGACTTTATTTTTAATTACAGGGTAAGCAATTATTATAATATAGCCCTAATGTCAACTAATTTTTACATTTTAATTGTTATTTTTTTATTAGAATAATACTACATTATGGATTCTGCTACGATAGAGGCAATATCTTCGACATGGATTTTTTCTTCAAGATTTTTACTTTTTAAAGCATCGTCAAGCATTTGAAGGCAATAAACGCATCCCACTGCTATCATGTCTGCATTTATTGAAGATGCTTCTTCTACTCTTATTTCACCAGGACGAACACCATTTTTTAAATCCATCCAGTAATGACCTCCACCACCACCACAGCACAGGGAATTTGAATGATGATGGTTCATTTCAATGAGATTAATCTCAGGAATTGCCCTTAAAATTTTTCTTGGAAGTTCATAAATACCCTGGTACCTTCCGAGATAACATGGGTCATGATAAGTTACCCTGTGCGGGTAAGGGTTTTTTAATGTAATTTTGTTTGTTGATAAAAGTTCATACAAATATTCACTGTGATGCAGAACATTAAGATTTGCTCCAAATGTTTTATATTCATTTTTTAAAACATGATAGCAGTGGGGACAATGGGTAATTATCTTGTTGAAGGAAACCTTTTGGATTTTGTCGAGTTGTTTTTTGACGGTTTCCTGAAAAATGCTCTCGTCTCCGAGAATTCTTGCAGGGTCTCCACAACAGAGTTCTTCATCCCCAAGGATTGCAAAATCCACTCCAGATTTTTTTAAAATTTTCACCATGTTTACCGCTATTTTCTGTTTTGTCTGGTCATAAGATGTGCAGCATCCAAGCCAGTAAAGGATATCGGTTTTTTCTCCGGGGCTTAGGACTCTTACCTCGTTTGGTTTTAACCATTCCATCCTTTCCATTTGTGGTCCCCACGGGTTTCCTCTCGTTCTCATAGATTCAAGAGCACGGGATGCATCAACTGGTAAATCCCCTTCCATCATTGTTCTTCCCTGCCTGAGTTCTACCATGAAGCGAACATGTTCTATCATCGTCGGACAGACAGTTGAGCAGGCATGACATGTTCTACAATACCATATTAAATTTTTATCAATACTTTTTCCACCATTAGAGTCAAAAAATTTACTTGAACCATTTTGAGTAACTACCGATTTTAATTCTGAAATAAATTTTCTTGGTGAAAGGAATCCGCCTGAAATTGCTGAAGGACAAACTTCTTCGCAGCGTCCGCAACCGATACAGATATCAATATCCATTCTTTGTTTCCATGTCAGATTGCTGGTTTCTATAAGCCCGTAAGAAAAGTCCTCTTTCTCCATTAGTTTTTCTATATCCAGCCTTGGTAGTGAGCCTTTAAATGAAAGGTTGCGAAAGAAAACTCCAACCGGTAGCGTAAAAATATGCAAGAGTCTCGACCATGGCATTGTAGCAATTAAAACAGCCACTGCTGAAAGATGACTCCACCAAAAAAAAGCATGCAAAGGTTTTGCATAGGGAATAAGAGGTGATAGAATTTTACTTAAACCTAACCCAACTGGTGAAAAATTTGCCCATGGGTCTTCTGTAACAGCGATTCGAAGTCCTTCTAATATAAAACCGCTCAATAAAATAAATAGAAGGGCTAAATACAGGAGCCAGTCGTATTTTCTTCTCTCAATCGTAGGGGGTTTTATTACCCATCTACGGATTATTGCAATCAGAATACCTGCAATTGCTACAGCCCCTGCAATATCTGCAAGAAGACTGAGCAGGAGATAGAACCATCCATGGAATATTTTTATTTTAAAATCTGCTTCGAGAAATACGACAGTAGTCACTACAGAAAGAGCAAGAAATGACCAGAAAAACATCGAGTGGAATAATCCTGGAAAAAGTTTTTCTCTCGTTTTTGATTGGAAAAGGATTTCCTTGATGGTAAAGAACAGCCTTTTTACCCACTCTTTCTGGAATAAAGGCTCAGATTTACCCCTTCTCCATGTCTGAATTTTCTTCCAAAAACCCCAGAATGCCACAACGACACTAACCCCAAGTATGACATACATTAGCCAGATAAAATTTTTATCTATGTTCCAGTATATTTCTCTTGCAGCATTTTCCATAATATATATCTGAATCTATAAATTGAATTTTAATTTTTATATTTTTACTATCCCACTTTCGCGGTATCAAAATTTAAGTTTTTCTCATCTTCGATGCTTTCACCTTTTTTATCTCGATAAAATCGCCTGACAAATTGGGAAGCACAATCCCATAACTTTGTAGCGCAGATCAGACCTACATTTTTTTCTTCAAGTTTTTTCATAAAGGATTCAAGAACGCTTCCTTTTCTTCCAATGCACCATGGACGCTCAACAATAACGCAGTCAATGTCATTTAAATTTTTAAGAAGGTATTGAATTCCAGGTCTTTCGAATAAATCATTTTCAGGGCTAATTTCTTTGACAATATTCGTGAGAATGATATTTTCCCGTTTGCAGAAATCTTCTATTCTTTCTTTTTGTTCTTCACAAGAAATAATACAATTTGAATATCCAAGCTGAATTTCACTGATATATCCAATTGCTTTCTTCATTTGTTTCCTCCTTTCATTGCTTTTATAAAGCAATTATGGAGCCATATATTTTTGCATTGGATTTTACTCTATTTTTTACTCTTATTTTTTGTCTTTTACTTTTTTAAGGGAAAGGGTTATTTCTAAGGGAAAGGATTATTTCGTTTTTTATTATAGTGGAAAATTTCTACTTTGTAGAATTTTTCCTCGAATTAACTACTGATGCCAGACAACAAGGGGGAAGTCGCAAAATTCTTCAATCAGGGGGTGGTTTGGAATTACTCTGATTGCGTAACCATATTTACCACTGCTACTGCATTTTAAAATTCCTTTAAAAAGCAATGTTCCATTTTGAGTTTTTTCCGAAAATATTGCAGCGCTCTTTTGCATTTTCATTAAATTACCTGAAATATCCATTGGTCCATGGATGATTTCGACTTTAATATCTTCCGGTTTTATATTTTCACATAGAGCCACTTCTACCTCGAAATTTATATTGTCTCCGATTTTTGTTTCCCTGCCGTTAAAATCGGCTTTTACATTGACAATATTAACAGCACTCCATCCGCGAGCTACTCTTTCTTTCCACTGCGCGAGACTTTTTGCATTCGAAAAATCATTTTTAGACAGGGAATTGTTTTTTAAATCTGCTGGAATATAAAATCTTTCCATATATTCTTTTAACATTCTGTGAGTTGAAAAAACTGGACTCAGTTTTTTTATGGAGTTTTTGACCATTTCTATCCACCCTCTGGGCATCATATCTTTACCACGGTCGTAAAATAGTGGAATAATTTCTTTTTCGAGTGTATCGAGCAGATATTTGGATTCTATGATATCTCCATAGTTTTCATCTTCGTATGTTTCACCATTTCCTATAGTCCACCCACATTCCTTAGAGTAGGCTTCGTCCCACCAACCATCAAGAATACTGAAATTTAAAACTCCATTAACAGCTGCCTTCATTCCACTTGTTCCAGATGCCTCGAGCGGGCGTCTTGGATTGTTCAACCAGATGTCGCACCCCTGGACAAGGTATCTTGCAACATTCATATCATAATCTTCTAAGAAAACGACCTTCCCTTTAAATGGTTCACTTTTACAATACCCAATTATTTTTTTGATTATTTCTTTTCCATTTTTATCTTTAGGGTGTGCTTTTCCGGCAAAGATGATTTGAACTGGTTTTTCATTGTCGGATAGAATCACGCCCAGGCGCTCAATATCTTTAAAAATTAAATCAGCCCTTTTATAACTCGCAAACCTTCTTGCAATTCCAATGGTGAGTGCTTTAGGGTTGAGCAAACTTGCCACAGATTCTATTTCAGATAAAGGTGCATTAATTCTTTTCATTTGCTGGATAATTCTTTGTCTTGCAAATGCTATGAGCCGTTCTCTTCTTCTTTCGTGAGTCCTCCATAGTTCCTCATTTGGTATCGAATCGACTTTTTTCCAGACCTCGGTATCATCAGAACTTTCTGCCCATTTTGGACCTAAATATCTGTCGAATAAATTTCGAAATTCGAAAGAGACCCATGATTTCAGGTTAATTCCATTTGTTATGTGAGTAATCGGGATTTCTTCTAACATTGCGTTTTGCCAGACCCCTTTCCAGAGGTTTTTTGATGTACATTCATGGAGGCGGGAAACTGCATTTCTGAAAGAGGATAATCGTAAAGCAAGAACTGTCATACAAAAATGCTCTTTGTCATTTTTTGGGTCAGTTTTTCCAAGTGAAAGAAATTCATCGAGGGAAATGCCGAGACTTTTTATGTAATCCGAAAAATATTTTTCTATGAGTTCTGGAGAGAAATAATCGCTACCTGCAGGAACTGGTGTATGTGTTGTGAAAACACATGAAGATGATACTGCTTCGTATGCTTCCTTGAAATTCAGACCTTTTTGTTCAATTAAGTGTCTGATTTTTTCGAGTGTGAGAAAAGCGCAGTGACCTTCATTCATATGGCATACAGTTGGTTCAATTCCCATCTTAAGAAGGGCTCTCATTCCTCCAATTCCAAGAATTATTTCCTGACACAGTCTCGTTTCGCTGTCCCCTCCATACAGATAGTCCGTAAGGTCCTGGTCCTCCCTTGAATTCTGTTCAATGTTGGTGTCAAGGAGAAAAAGTCGATTTCGTCCTATGTCTACTTTCCAAACCTGAATGAAAACATTTCTGCATGGAAATTCGACGGATATAATAAACGGTAAACCTTTTTCATTTCTAACAGGTCGTATTGGAAGAAAACCAAAATCATATGCGGTATAGTTTTCGTGTTGCCAGCCCTCTGCATCGAGGAATTGCTTGAAGTAACCTTTCTGGTATAAAATACCAACACCAACGACAGGAATACCGAGCTCACTGGATGTTTTAAGATGGTCTCCTGCAAGAACCCCGAGACCACCAGAGTAGAGGGGTAAACATTCAGTAAGTCCATATTCTGCAGAAAAATATGCTACGAGAAAATTGGAAGGGGCAGGTGGCTGATTCTTGAACCATGTTCCCTCATTTTTTAAATATTTGCGAAATTGTCTGCGAACCTCTTCCATACTCGTAATGAACCCTTCATCATTTTCCATTTCGAGGAGTCTTTCTTGAGAAATGAGACTCAGGAGCATAACAGGGTTGTGGTTCGTTGTTTCCCAGAGTTGTTCGTCAAGCCTGCGAAAAAGTGAAATTGCATCGATGTTCCACGACCACCAGAGGTTAAATGCAAGTTCCTGCAAGAACTCTAATTTTGGAGGTAAAAGTGGTGCAACATAAAAATTTTTAAAAATTGGCATTTTAAACCTCTCTTAAAAACCTAACAAAGTTAAAAACTCTTGCTTTTTATATGAATAATTGATTTCTATCAATAATTAAAATAAAAAGAATGTAAATTTGAAAATTGGAGGAAAATTAACCCATGGAAATTACAAAGAAAAAGAAAATAAGAATTTTACTTGCCAAACCGGGGCTTGATGGGCATGACCGGGGCATCAAGGTAGTGGCAAGAGCATTAAAAGATGCAGGTTTCGAAGTTATATATGCTGGATTGCGTCAGACACCCCAGATGATTGCTTCTGCAGCAATAGATGAGGCTGTAAGTGGTGTTGGTCTTTCAATACTATCAGGAGCGCATAATATATTACTTCCTGCGGTGGTTGAGGAATTGAAAGTAAGGGGTGGTAAGGATATTAAAGTTTTTGCTGGAGGAATAATTCCAAACGAAGACATTAAGTTTTTGAAAGAGGCAGGGATAGGGGAAGTATTTGGACCAGGTTCTTCGTTAAAAAGCATTATCGAATGGGTAGAAAAGAATATTCAGAGTGAACAATGCTGATTGATATTGACCATTAAAAATGTGCAGGAAATGGAGGAATTGAAATGTTTCGAAATATCTTCCCTTTATTTTTAGTTTTAATAATAACCTTATATTCTTTTTCCGGTTTTTCTGGAGAGGGGGAGAAGAATATATTTATTCAAAAAAGTATTACTTCTCCAACTCCAAATATAACTGGAATTGCATTTGATGGGAAAAATATATGGGTAGCAGACTGGAAAGAAGATGTTATCTATAGTCTTGACCCGACAACCGGTAAAAAAGTGGATTCATTGACTTCTCCAGGTCCTACTCCGACAGGAGTTGCATGGGACGGTTCCCACCTGTGGGTTGTAGATTTGCATTTTAACAAAGCTTACAGAATAAATGTTCAGAAAAAATCAGTTGTATGGGAAATCCCGCTACCGGGTTCTTATCCATTTGGTCTTGCATGGGATGGAAAATTTCTCTGGCTTTCGGACAGAAACTCAAGGCAAATTATGAAAATTTCACCAACAGATGGAGCAGTTTTTAGCGACATGGATTCTCCAGGTGGTGAAATTACGGGTATTACCTTTTTTAAAGGGTATCTGTGGGCATCAAACAGGATAGATGATGAAATTTATATGATTGATCCTGCAAATAAATGGGTAATAAATATTTATAAATCACCCGGGGAGTACCCATGGGGACTTGCTTCTAATGGTTCAAACTTATTGTGCGCTGATTATAATGACGGAAAGGTATATTTTTTAAAAGTCGAACCCGGTAAAGACCCCTGGGTCAGGGATGAGAAAAAGGATTATAAATTGGAATTTGTCGTTGATTTTTACAATTACGGGAGAGGAGCGATAGATGGAGGTGAAATGATTGTCGCTCTTCCTCAGAGTAGAGAAAATCAGGAAATAATTTCGGGACCTGTATTTGAGCCGGAGCCGGATTCAATTTTCACTTCGACTCATGAGCAGAAGTTTGCAATATGGAATATTGGTAAAATAATTCCACCAGCAAGAAAGAGGGCTACTGTTAAGTGGGATTTGAGCCTTTTTTCAACAGATTGGTTTGTTTTTCCTGATAAAGCAGGTACAGAAGCAGATATCCCAGAAAGAATAAAAAAATTGTACCTTGCAGACGGAGAGAAATATTTAATAAATGACCCGATAATAAAGAAAATTGTGCAGGAAGTAGTTGGAAATGAGAAGAATATTTATAATAAAGCAAGGAAACTTTACGAATATGTTATTGAAAAACTTGAATACAAACTTGCAGGTGGCTGGGAAACTGCTCCAAAGGTGTTAACGAGAGGGTCAGGTTCGTGCAGTGAATATACTTTTTCGTTTATTTCTCTTTGCAGGGCTGCCGGAATTCCTGCCAGATTTGTAGGAAGTGTGGTAGTCAGAAAAGATGATTCATCAGTAGATGATGTATTTCACAGGTGGGCGGAAGTTTACATTCCTCCATACGGGTGGATTCCTGTAGATGCAAATCATGGAGATAAACCCGATGCAAGAGGAAGGGCTCTTGGTTTTGGACACCTTACTCCGAATCTTTTTGTTACTACGATTGAAGGAAAATTGGAAGAAAATAAGCTTGGATGGGGTTATAATTATGATGCACATTACACCTATCAGGGGGAAGCTAACACATTTTTAGAGGGAGTAGGATACTGGAGACCTTTAAAAAAGGGTAAGAATGGTGCTTCGTGTGGAATTAAAAGTGGAGTTCAGGAAAGTGTGTGTGATTGTGGGCTTCCTGAATAGATTTTTTTAGATTTTGTTGTATAATTTAAATAATCAAGAGAGAAAAGAGAAGCTCGTGATTTTTTTGCATAAAGCGGCTGCATTTAAAAGGCAGTTTTTTAAAAAAGTAGAAAAGGAGCCGCTTCCATGGTTTTTTATTATTTCTCTTCTTATTCATCATGCAATTTTGACCCTTTTAATTCACCCTGAAAATCCTTCCATCAGACAACGGCATAGAACTAAATGGAAGGTCATAGAAATTTCTCAATTCAAGCAGGATACCAGGTCGGATGTTGTTTTATTTGACCAAAAGGAAACTAAAGAAATAGATGTTGAAAGAGAAGCAGAAAAGAAAACAATATTATCAAAGAAATTTGAGGAGAAAGATAAGAAGGATGAAAGGGAAAAAAAGAAGGAATTAGAGAAAGAAGTAAAAGAGGAAGAGAAGATAGAAGTTGAAATGAAAAATATCAAAGGGCTTCATTATGTGGATATCAGGAATAATAAATCTGAAAAGCCCCCTCAGGATGCAAGATTTTTTGCTCCTCAAAACAGTATAGTGGATGAAGAAACAAGAGCTCAAAACACAAATATGGATAGGGATGATGGTATGTCTAATCCAGAGCAGAGTGAAATCGAGGATGAAAATCCTGGCAATGCCAATGACGAAATTGCTGCTCATAAGATTAAGGAAGATAAAAAAATAGAGCAGGAAAAGGGAAACGATAACAGGGAAGGGGAAAAGGTAGTTCCGATTGCAATGGAACCTTCAGGGTCAAAAGAGGAGGCAAAGGAGTTGAAAGAGTTAGAGAAAGAAGTTCTTGAAAAGAAAGTTATGGTAAAAGTGGAGCCACCTCTTTTAACACCAGATAATGCTCCTAAAATCCAGCTTGAAAAGAGCGAAAATGGTGAAATTCTGGATACTGAAACTGGTAAACCAGTTGTAAGTATGACTGAATATTTCAAAAAAATGGTAGCAAAAAACAAGAAGAAAAATTTAATAAGTGGGGAATCTTCGGAAGGGAAGGGGACTTCGGAAATGGACCTTCCATGGAAAATTATGGAGCAGGGGGTTCTGGCAAAAAAAATGGATGAAGAGAAAAATGCGTTTGAGCAAGTTAGAAAAACTCATAACAAAGGGGGATTTACAAAAAATATAAACAAAGTAATGGCTCAACTTGAGAATTTCACCCCTGATATAAAACCGGGAAATCAAACTGCGCTCAATGCTGCGTTTCATCCTTTTGCGGAGTATATTACTGCTTTTCATAGGAAACTTCATCCACAGTGGGGAGATGGATATTTAGTTTCTCTTATGGGAAAACCACCAAATCATCCTCATAACAATATGAATCTTTATGCCAAACTGGAATTCGTTATCAATTCTGACGGTACTATTGATAAAGTAACGGTAGTTCAATCCTCAGGTGACCTTGCATACGATGTTGCTGCAATTGATGCAGTTTATGCTGGTGCACCTTATCCTCCCCCACCAGATATTATTAAGTCTTATAATGGGAAAGTTTATATGAGATGGGGGTTTTATCGCAATGAAAGCCAGTGCGGGGTGTGGAATGCAGAACCCTATATTATTCCTGCACCAAAAGTACCTGTAAAGAAAACTTTAGCACCCAAAGAACTTCCCTCAGAATAGTAGAAAATTAATGCCATTTAAGTGGCTTCAACTGCCCTAAAGCTATCCGCTATTGGATTAAATGTAGGTTGGTTGGTGCATGGGATTTAGCAAACCAAACAAAAAAATTAAAAAAATTTTTTATTTTACTTGACAATATTATTTTAAGTATATTATAGTAGGAATATAATTTTGGGTATAGTATTATCTATGATTAAAGATTCTGCGAAAAAGGAACTCTTATACAGGTTTGAAAGTGAACATCAGAATGGTGTTACATCCGTCGAGGTTCTTTCTATGCTTGAAATACTTGGGATAAGAATATCTGAGCCAACTTTGCGAAAATATGTGCAGCTTGGTTTGATTCCCCGTAGCAAAAGGATAGGAACAAGGGGCAAGCATCAAGGGTCATGGGGAATTTATCCTCCATGGATACTGAGGCAGGTAATAGAAATAAAAAGGATGCTAAAGGAAGGTAAAACAATTGAACAAATTCAGGAGGGTGGCCTCATTATTTTTTCGAAATGTATGGAAGCCTTATCGGTTCTATCGGAGGCTCAGAAGATATTAAAAAATCTTGAAAATAGAAATGATATTGATTTAGCGAAAGTTAAATTGCTTGGTAATTTGATTTCCGAGGCTCGCGGTCTCGTTGAAAAGGCGGCGGAAAAAGCGCTCGGAAGTGATGATGAGGTGGAAATTGCCATTTAGTCGGGTAATACCGACTTTTTGAGAGGTATAAAAGGTGTTTTATTGAGAGGAGGAAAAAATGGCTAAAATAGGAGTGTTGGAAGAGTCCGAGCAAATGGGATTACCCCTTCCAGGTAAAAGAGAAAACAATTCCAGAAGAAGGAGGCCAGCAAGAGGAAAAGCCTTTCAGGTTAAGAAGATGCCGAGAAAGTTTCTGGCACTTCTGGATACTCTCTACCCATATCCGGAATGGGGAAAGAGACCAAAAACAAGAGCTGAGTGTGAAAAAATGCCAAGACCATGTCCGTATGTTTCATGCAGGTATCATCGGTTTGTGGATGTTGATTCGGAGAAGAAGGGGAGTCAGATCAAATTCAATTTTCCGGATATTATTGATTACGAAAATATGGACGAGGAAAAGTTCAAAGACACTTGTATACTCGACCTTGCGGCGGAGGGACCCAGAACACTTGATGAAATTGGAGAACTTTTGAATTTGACCAGAGAAAGAGTCAGGCAGATTGAGGCAAGAGCAATCAGGCGTCTCTATAACAATGAGGAATTCAGAGATATTTTGAAAAAGATGAAAGTTATATAGAAATTCTTTCTGAAAGAAGTTTTTAAATTGACTGAATTGAATTATTGGATTATTTTAATTTTTGGTTTTTTGTTTTCTTCAATAAGCTTTATTACTGGCTCTTTAGGTTTCTTTTCAGGTTGATCCTGGACCTTTGGAGGGTTTTGATTAGTCTGTGGTTGCACTATTTCCTGTATCTTTGCATTCGTACTCTTTTTCTTCTGACTTTTCTTTGTAAGAGGTATTATTAGTTCTTTTACAGGTACATCAGGAGTTACTTCAAATTCTTCGTCGTGAAAACCATCTTTCGATAATACAATTTTGATCTTTTTCTGGCTTAAATTGAATTCGTAGTTACATGGAGTTTCACAGAGAGGTTTTTCTACCGCTCCAATTTTCTGAACTACTTTCGCTCCATTCGGGTTGGAATTGAACTTAATTATAGATTTTGATTGTAAGTTTGTTTGGCTCTGCTTTTCATCCTTGTCTTGAACTACTGGTTCTGTAATTTTAGAAGTTACATTATCTTGTTTTGTCAATTGCTGGTTATTTTTTTGTGCAATGGGAATTTCATTATCAACTGTGGTTTTTGAAAAGATATTAGTTTTTGTAAAAATAAAATAACCTGCTACTGCCAATGATAAAACTCCAACTAATGCGACTGCAATTACAATTGCTACCGTTTTACCCTTTTTCGATTCCAATTTTGGTGCTTCAACCTGAGAAGAGCCACCTGCACCACCCCATGTCATTGGGGTGGCGCCGGTTCCCATTCCACCTTGAGCAGATTGCATTGAAATAACAGGATATGGGGTTTGAGGTGATATTTGCTGAGATTGAGAACCTGGTAATGGCGAAGTTATTGGGTAAGGAGATTGAATTGCACCGGTTCCTGCCTGAACTTGTGGTACAAATGTTGAAGTTGTAAAAATTTGTCCGTCTATCTGGGCACCTGCTTTAATTGCTTCTACAAATTCGAAACATGAATTAAATCTTTCTTCTGGATTTTTAGCCATTGCTTTTTTGATAGCCGAACAAACTCCTGGTGGAAGGGATGGATTAATGGACTCTGGTGGGGGTGCAGGTTCAATAAGAACTTTCATTAATATTGCAGTTGGGGAATCACCTGTGTATGGGAGTTTTCCTGTTAGCATTTCGTATGCTATACATCCCATGGCATATATATCAACTTTGTGGTCCAGATTCTTATCTCCCCGTGCTTGTTCTGGCGCCATGTAATGGGGTGTTCCAATCACCATTCCTGTTTGAGTTAGATGGCTTGCTCCAGCTCCTTTTATTTTTGATATCCCGAAATCAAGGATTTTTACTATGTCTTTTTGGTCCTGTCTGTCTATAAGAAATATATTTTCTGGTTTCAAATCCCTGTGAATTATTCCTTTTGAATGAGCAGCATCCAGAGCACGTGCTACCTGATACAGAATTCTAAGTGCTCGCTGTAGAGGGAAAATAGGGGATTTTTGCATGTCTGCTCTGAGCTCTCGTCCATCCAGAAACTCCATAACAATGTAAGCCTGTCCTTGAGGTGAATAGTCTATGTCAGTTACATTTATAATATTCGGATGTTCAAGTTCTCCTGCAGTGACGGCTTCCCTTCTGAACCTTTCTATTGCTTCCTGATTGTTTGAAAATTCTGGATTGAGCATTTTTACCGCATAGCGTTTTCCAAGGGTTATATGACGGGCAAGGTATATTTTCCCCATTCCTCCCTCTCCAACCTTACTTTCTATTCTGTACTTTCCACCAAGTACTATTCCAATATTGGGGTCGCTATCCATACCTACTCCTACCGGTATGGGTTTTGACCCATCTATGGGACAGAATTGCACACTATCATCAAATATTTGGCCACATTGAGGACACTTTTTCAATTTTATTCTCCTTTTGCTACCTTAAATATTAAATATTTATTTCAAAACAAGCAAGTAAAATTAATTATAATTTTTTATTTTTATTTTACAACAATATTAGCGCTTTTACTCGCTGGTTCTGTATCACTCCCGAACCTTGTTAGTTGAATTAGAGTTTTGTCTATTACTATTTTTTTATTTTCTTCGTGTCCTTCACCGATTATTATTTTGTACCAGGAATTTTTTGTCGAACCTGGAAAATTCGAGTCCTTCGATGCAGTCAAAATAACCTGATTTGAACCTTGAGAAAAATTTTTTGAAATATCTTCGAGAATAACACCCTCCGACGATTTAAATGTTTTAACTGGATTGCCATTTATTATGATTGAGTATTTATCCCAGACTTTTTTCCCATCATTTTCTTCTGTAACGAGGAAGTATTTTTTTTGAGGAGTAGTATCCGATTTTTTTTCTGTTTTTACTATTGCAGTAGATGGAGGGGGTGAATTATCAACTTCCTGAGCATCAAGTCTCTTTATTTTATACTGAGGTGCATCAATATAAATATTTCCATTTTCATCAAATTTTACAGTACACCCTTTAAATTCCTGGTTTTTTAGGCCTGTTACATCAACATTGTTAATGTAAACCTTAAAATTTTCTTTATCCGATGCATTAATTAGCCCTGAATCGACCACTATGATGGCAAAAATAAGCAAAAATAAATTCATTGTTTTTTTCATAATTTACCTCCTTGTAATAGCAAATAATTTCAAACAATTATAATCACCTTATTTGACTTTATATTTCATATTTTAATTTATAAAACTTTTTTAATGTTTAAAAGTTTTAAATTAGTAGAAAAATTTTTAAAATTTTATATAATATTATTATCAAAATATGAAGAAATTTTTTACCATGAAAATAATAAAGAAACAATTATGGATTCACGCCTTCGCGGGAATGACAGAGGAAGGTCATTTAGATTTCTACTTCCATGAGGATAAGAAGTCATTCCTGCGGAAGCAGGAATCTATAAACTATAATTTTCATTCTCGGGGGTGGGCAAAATTGCCCATGAGTGTTTTATGAATTCAGAGAAAAAACAAAAAAGAAGATTCAAGCCATTTCATTATGTTCCACTTTCACACCTTCCGTTTCGGTATCTTCCACCAAATTTTGCTACTGCAACCAGTATGGTTATCGGTTTCCTTTCCATAATTTTTTCTATAAAGGGAGAATTTGAGACTGCAGGATGGCTTGTCATTTTGTGTGTTTTTCTTGATGGAATTGATGGTATGCTTGCAAGACTTTTAAAAGCCCAATCTCATTTTGGGATTGAATTCGATTCGTTTAGTGATTTTGTTTCTTTCGGTATTGCTCCTCCTGCCATTATGCTTTCGTATATAGTTTATGGAGATTTTGTTACCGAGAATGTCGGTCATTTAATGTGGATTCCTATTTGTGCTGCTATATTTTATTCTTTAATGGCGTCTATAAGACTTGCGAGATTTAATGTTCAGACTGTATCGTTAGGAGATAAAATATTTCAGGGAATCCCCACAACAGCATGCGCAGGAATTTTGTCTGCTTTCTTCCTTACTCTGGTAAAGTATGGGAATCCATTGAGGGAGCCTGTGCACATCATCACCCTTTGTACCTCGATTTACACAATTTTTGGATTTCTTATGGTTTCAAGAATACCTTTGTTAAAATTGCGTAAAAGGAAAAATATTTATGTAAATACTTTTGAAAGAGGGCTTATGTTGTTATGTCTTTTATTAGCTATAGCGAGAATGTTACCCGATTTTCTCCTTGCAGTTGGAATTATTAATATTTCCATGGGAATTTACTTTGGAGTGAAAGTACAAAATGCTCAAAAGAGAGAAAGGGAACTTTCCATATTGTCAAAGAGAAACACTGACGAGGAAAAGGCTGAAGAAGGGCATAAGAAACCTGCCAGAAATTAAATTAGACACAGAATCTATTTAAAATTTCTGCTATATCTTCCTGTTTTATTTTTTCTTCCATGTCCTTTGCCTTTATTGCATCAGAAAGCATTAGCATGCAATAGGGACATGCGGTTGCTATTATATCTGGCTTGGTTGTGAGAAGCTGGTCAAGTCTTCTCGCATTCATTCTGGATGCAGATGCTCCAGCATCTTTTCTTGGTTTTTCTTCCTCCTTAAATACCTGTGCTCCTCCTCCTCCACAGCAAAAACCTTTGTTCCGACTTTGATGGCATTCAGATAAAGTTAAAGCATTTATTGAGTTTAAAATTTTCCGTGGTTCATCGTAAATTCCATTATATCTCCCGAGATAGCATGAATCATGGTAAACAACATTTATTTTTTTTGCTTCTCCTTTTTCACTTCTGAGTTTTAACATTCCTTTTTGCAGGAGTGAATCGAGAAGTTCCACATGGGTCATTACGAGGTAATATCCTCCAAAATCAGGATATTCGTTGGCTAAAGAATTATAACAATGAGGACAAATTGTGACAATTCTCTTAATTCCATATTTATCGAGTGTTTCAATATTGCTTTTTGCAAGTTCCTGGAAAAGTGCCTCATTTCCTGCTCTCCTTGCAAGGTCACCAGTGCATCCCTCTTCTTCTCCAAGTATAGCGAATTTAACACCTGCTTTCTTCATAAGTTCTACCATTGCTCTTGCAACTTTTTTTGCTCTATCATCATAAGAAGCAGCACACCCAACCCATAAAAGGTAGTCTATTTTTGAAGCTTCACTGGCCAGAGGTACATCGAGCCCCTCTGCCCATGCCACGCGATCCATTGAGGACAGATTCCATGGATTTCGGTTTGTTTCGAGTCCATGAAGGGCTGTTTGTAATTCGCCTGGAATTTCTCCCCGCTCAAGCACGAGATGCCGACGAAATTCGATCATTTTATTCACATAAGTGATAAAAACAGGACAAACCTCCTCACATGCCATACAGGTAGTACATGCCCAAATCACTTCCTCAGGGATTACCCCTGGCACAAGATATTCTTCAAGCCCCGGCAATTTTGAAGAATTTGCTTCTGTATCCTCAATTTTCATCAAATCAGGTACACTTCGTGGCTCCTTATATCCAATGATTTCTTCAAGATTTCTTGTCAGATGGTGTTTTAAATCAATTGTGAGCTGTTTTGGGGAAAGCATTTTTCCTGTTGTCCATGCGGGACAGTTATCCGAGCACCTGCCACATTCTGTACATGTGTATAAATCAAATATTCCCTTCCATGAAAGATTATTTATCTTTCCAAGCCCGTATGTTTCCTGTTCATAAATATTATGAATCGGTTCAATTCTTCCAGGTGGTTCAAGATTTTGAAAAAATACATTGGGAATGGAAGTTATTACATGAAAATGTTTAGTGTAGGGTAGTATGTTTAAAAAAATCAGAACCAGAGAACTATGTGTCCAGAATCCAGCATGTTTAAATATTTTGATGGATGAAATGGTAAGATTTTCTCCTTGAATTGCAAGAGAAAAAATAGAGCCAAGAGGTTCATTCCATGAAAAGGCAGAATGAATGCCTGTCTTTTTTGCATGTTCGATAATAGATGCCCAATCATAAATTGTATCAGCAACCATCATGACCCATATTATTAATAAAATAAGGTATGCTTCGAAGGTATGGGTCATTCGCGAAGCACTCCCTTTTCTATTTACAATTCTGTTAATTATAGCTATTGTAGAAGCTAAAAATACTCCTAATACCGCTCCATCTTTCAATACACCGTAAATTTTACCAGGGGTATTGTTTCCAAAAATCCATAAAGAGAAATTTTCATCATAACCCCTGCCCCACAGGATGATTGATCTGAGCAGTAAAACAAGAAAGCCCCAGAAAATTATCATGTGGCATATTCCAGCAAGTGGATAACGGGGTAATTTTGCTTGAGCAAAGGCATAAATTAAGGTTCTTTTTGTTCTTTCGAAAAGTCTGTCGAATCTGTTTTCTTTCGGAACCTTAGTAAGAACTTTAAATTTTAACCATATAGACCATGCAAAGGAAAGCCAGCCTAAAACCAATAAAATTGTCATTATTACAGGGTTCATAAAAAACCATGTATTTATTTAATAAAAGAATAAATTTCAAGGTAAGTAAAAAAATTTTATTGTTATCATGTCTACCCGCAATAAATTTCATTCCTGACTGTGCTTTAGCGAGGGAAGACCCCATGCGTAAATCTATTTGGAATTTATGAAATTAGATTATACTGGACGGAAATAGGTTGTTATTGTTTTTTAATTTTTCATTTGATTGCTGATTTCAAATATTTTTTATGTTTTCAATAGTTAGGGGCTTTAAAAAATTAAAAAATTTAGTTAAGGTCTAAAAATATAAACTTTTAGAATTAATAAAAGTTGAGATGAATCACAGAGAGGCACTTTTTTACGAGAAAAAAAAATCGGGAGCAGTAAAATGTTCACTTTGTGCTTTAAGATGCACGATTCGGGAAGGTAAAAGGGGGGTCTGCAGAGTAAGAATAAACAGGAATGGGAAACTTTATACTCTTACATACGGTATGCTTTCGAGTAAATCCCCTGACCCAATAGAGAAAAAGCCGCTCTTCCACTTTTATCCAGGTTCTTTTTCATTTTCTATAGCAACTGCTGGCTGTAATTTGAGTTGCCCATGGTGCCAGAACCATGATTTGAGTCAATCAGTCAGGAGGGGAGTGGAGCCGAATCAGATTGGGGTATGGACTCCTCCGGAGAATATTGTAAAATATGCATTGAAAACCAATTGCTCGTCAATAAGTTATACTTATTCAGAACCAACTATTTTTTACGAATATGCCAGAGACATTGCAGTTATGGCTAAAAAAGCGGGGCTTCGAAATGTTTTTGTTACAAATGGAATGATGACACCTGAAGTTGTTAAAGACATGGCAAATTTTCTTGATGCTGCAAATGTCGATATAAAAAGTGGCTCGAGGGAATTTTACAAAAAATTTTGCAAAGGTTCACTTGAAGGAGTTTTTGAGAGTACGAAAACTATGTGGAACCTTGGAATATGGGTGGAAGTTACAACTTTGCTAATTCCAGGCTTTAACGATTCTGACAGGGATATTGAAGCTATATGTGAATTTATACTGTCAGTTAGTAAGGATATTCCATGGCATATTAGCAGGTTTCATCCAGATAATGAGTGGCTTTCTGTTCAACCGACTCCTGTTTCTTCTTTGCAGAGGGCTGCTTACATAGGACAAAAATCAGGTATTCGTTACATATATATAGGGAATGTGATGGCACCAGGTTTCGAAGATACAAAATGTCCCAATTGCGGAGAAATTCTTATACATAGAATAGGTTTCAGTTCGGCAGTAACTGGAATGAAGGAAGGAAAGTGTAAAAAGTGCCTCACAGAAATAGCAGGAAGATGGCAGTTCTGAATGAATAAGAAAAAGATAGTCATAGAAAATGCCTAAAAGAAAAACCACTTTTTTTGTAACATTATTAGTTTTCCTGCTTGGTATTGTGGGATTTATTATTGGTTTTTATATCTACCTCCCGATTTTTCTGCAAAAAAAGATTTCGGGTTTTAAGTCATCATTGAATAAAGACATGCTGATAATGGTGTCAGGAGTGACAATTCGTGGAGCCTGGGTTAAGTTTCATGATGTTTCGATTTGTTCGAAAAATTGTGGTAAGGATGACCCGGTTGTTTTGAAACTAAAACTTCTGAGATTGAAGCCTTCATTGAAATCGATCGTTACAGGTAAATTAGAATTTTCAAGGGTGGAGTTATCCGGGGTAAGATTAAAAATTGATATTCAAAGTCCCACCAACATTGATGAAGTGAAAAATATGATTTTTGAATTGAATAATAAATGGAAAAATAAAGAGGATGTGCGAAGTAATAAGAAGTTGAGAGGGAATTTCACAGATGTTTCAATGAGTGATTTTGGTATACAAATTTTCTTACCAGGAGGAATAAAGGTCCGAACAATTGCTTTCTCTAATATACCAATAAAGATAGGAAAGCAACAGGAAATCAGTTTTGGAAATGTTGATATATCGGCTGATAAATTTCATTGTTCGGTAAAGGAGGTGGATATAACAATATCTCCTTCACACGAGTCGTTAATACCTGAAATAAAACGGGTTGTTCTTGTAGAACCTGATGTGAGAGTTTCTTTATTACACATTCCATTCAAATTCGATTATTCGCATGGAAGTGAAAATTTCACTCCCAAAGAAGGTGAAAACAAAACCCATGAACATGGTGGAGTTATTTCTAAAAGTGTGAGGTTCTGGAAAAGTTTTAAAGAAGACTTTGAAAGTTATTTTTCACAAATATCGTCATTTATTGAAAGGATTCCTGTTGAATTCATTTCTTGTAATTTTACTTTAAATTTTGGTGAAAACTCAGAAAAGTCATGGCAATTTTCTAATCTGAATGGAATTATTTCATACGATAATGAAAAAAAGAGAGTTGAATTTAACACTACAGGGAATTTTAATACAGGCATAAGTAAAGAAAGTACATTGCTTCCATTTAGTTTTTCATCGGGAGCGTCATCTAATAACATTGAAATGAATATTAGTTTTTCAGATTTTGAATTGATTGATTTTAGTTCGATAGGTATCAGAAATCAACTGGTTGATTTTTCTAATGCTAAAATGGAAATTGAGGGTGACTTAAATGTGGATTTTCAGAAAAATGAAATTTTTTATGATGGAAATATAGGGCTACGCAACTTTACCGTAAATCACTATCGTATTGCATCTGTTCCTGTAACAGGTATTTCTCTGTCTTTAAATGGTAAACTGCACTTAAAAATTTTTCCTTTTTCGTTAGAATCTGAGAATTTGGGTCTGGTTTTCAATGGCATCCCTGTTGCAGTGGATTCCTTTCATTTTGAAGAAGGGGAAGATGAAAATATCCTTAAAATACAGGGGGAGCTACCCCCTTTAGATTGTCAAAAGCTTTTTTCTGCCATTCCTGTTCAGATGAGGGAAAACTTATCCGGTTTTCATTTCGGTGGTGTGATGGGGCTCAGGTTTGATTTTTACTTAGATTTAAATAAACCGGAGGATGCAATAATTGACTTTAAAGTTTCAAATCAATGTGAGGTGAAAGAAGGCAGGGAGGAAAGTATTGAAAAATTTAGTCACTCGTTTGTTTATAATGTTGAAGATAAGTTAGGTAAACACGAGTTTTTAACGGGTCCAGAGACAGACAACTGGGTTTCTTTAGAAGAGATACCTAAAAATTTAATCAATGCAGTTATTACAAGTGAGGACGGGGCTTTTTATCATCACTCAGGAGTTTCTGCTTTTGCTGTTAAAAGAGCGATTCGTAAAGACCTCGAAGCCAAGGGATTCATTTATGGTGCCAGTACTATAACCATGCAACTCGTTAAGAATCTCTTTCTTTCAAGAGAGAAAACAGTGGCGAGAAAACTGCAGGAAATGATTTTATCATGGTGGCTGGAAAGGAGTATGAATAAAGACAGAATCATGGAACTTTACCTAAATGTTATTGAGTATGGGCCTGAAATTTATGGAATTAAGAATGCTTCTTTTCATTATTTCGGAAAGGAACCTCAAGATTTAAATTTAATGGAATGTATTTTTCTTGTTAAAATGCTTCCCAATCCCGTTGCAAGATACAGATACTTCGAAAAGGCAAGAGATACTGGTTCCCTTCCTTCTGAATGGAGGGCAGTGCTCGAGAAAACTGCAATGAAAATGTTTCAAAGAGGATATATAAGCAAAGAAGAGTATGATGAATCTTTGAAACAGGATTTAAACTTTTTTAAAAATGATATACCCGAGCAGAAAGATGAACAATGATTTCACATTCCTTTGCCAGCGCCCTGTTCAATCCAGTCACGGATTTTTTCGAGAGATTCCAGTGAAATTTCCTCTCCCTCAAAAGGGGGCATTTTACTACCTGTTAATGCTTCAATTCCAAGTTTTTCATTACCTAATAATTTATACAAGAGATAACTTTTTTCGTGGCGGCCGGGTTCGATTACTTTCCAGCCTTTCCATTCTCTTGAATTGGTATTGACTCCCTCGGATAGAAATTCAAAAGGGGTTTCAAAAATTAGTTTGAGACCCATTGAAGGATTGGGTGTAGAATGACAACTGCATCCGGACTGAAATATCGGGAAAATTTCGTTCGAAAAATCAACTTGTGGAGGGTTTTGTGTTTGTGTATCTGAAAAACGAACTCCTGTTTTAAAAAGAATTTCTATTTGATTTTCCTTAAGATATCCTCCTCTGAGTGAAAGTGGCGGTTTTTTCATTATAAGTTTATACCAGAGATTTTCCCTTAAAATTGAATCTGGTATAAATGTCAAAGTCCTTGTAAGGAGGTTGTATTTTTTCTTCCCTGAAATGGTTAATTTTCCGGAAGTTATTGATATTTGAGTTTCCGGAATAGAGTCAGGATCAAGTGGTTGATTGAATTTAAAAGTTACATTTATATCTCTTACCACATCTTCCATCCGGTCCTGCAGGTTGGATTCCTCTATAATCAAAGGTTTAAAATCCTTCTTTTCAACAGGTTCATCAGGCAAATACAAACATGACTGGAAACTAAATAATAATATTGTAAAAATTGAAGTAAAATTCCTTTTGCTATGCCTCGCCATAGGATATCAGTTCTTCTTTTAAAGAATTTTCATTTATTCCCTCGGCGAGTCTTTCTTTAAGGCAATCAGCAACAACTATGAGTAAATCATCAATTCCTTCTTGCATTATTTTGGAAAGTAATTGGTTGGCTTCTTTTGAATTGTCTTCCCTTAAAAATTTTTTAATGGCTTCAGGGTCAATATCACCTGTAAAATCTATCTGAATGTGTTCAAGCAAGTATTTAGAGAGTTTATCCATTCGTCGTTTTCCTTTCTTTCAATTTTATAACAATAAGAAAATTATTTGATTTATTATTCATAAATAAAAATAAGTCAAGTTAGATTGGGAAAAACTATCTGGAATGTATTTGACAAATTATAAATTTAAGATACCTTCCCTGCTCAAATGCAGGAGAAAAAGGGTGATCAGAGGATGGTCCCCGAACCTCGAGCACACTTGAGATTACATCCGCTTCACTTGATGCCATTCCAATAATCCTCAAAAACTCTTCTGTAGGAATTTGCCCGCTACAGCAGGATGTTGCAATTATACCACCTTCTTTAACTACTTTCATAGCGTATGCATTAAGTTTTTTATATGCTTTCCTTGCTGATTCCCTGTCTCTGGCGGCGTGTGCGAAATTAGGGGGGTCGACAATAACAATGTCGTACTTTTCTTCTTTTATTATGGAATCAGTTAAAAAAGTCTGCACATTTTTATTAACAAGTTTGATTTTATCTACAACCCCGTTTTGTCTTGCATTTTTTTCAGCCTCTATGAGTGCCCGCATACTTGAATCAACACAGGTACAAGACAATGCACCACCGCGGAGTGCATATATTGAAAAGGGTCCTGAATAACAAAATAAATCCAGAACTGTTTTTCCGTTGCAGTATTTGCTTATGCAGAGTCTGTTGTCTCTTTGGTCAAAGTAAAATCCTGTTTTCTGTCCTTCTGAAATGTCAGCTTCGAACTGTATATCGTTTTCGAGAAATTTTACCGTACCCTTCCAGTTGCCCCTTGCTATTCTTGTTTCACAGGTAATTCCCTCTTCTTTTTGATGTTTTCCCCTGCCTACTTCAAAAATTGCTTTACTCGGTAAGTAATTCTGGAGTATTTCAAAAATTTCATTTTCTCTTTTTTTCATTCCAATTGTCAGGAATTGAACTACTATTACTTCTCCATAAACATCAACTATAAGTCCACCTAAATTATCACCTTCAGAATTTACTGCTCTGTAACCTGTGGTTGATGGAGAAGGAAGACCAAGAATGTTTTTTCTCATTTCGATGGCTGAAAGTATTCTTTTTGCAAGAAAATCCGTATTCAAAATGTCACTTTCATGTCTCGTCAAAATTCTGATGGCGATTGCCGAATCCGGAGATATAAAACCTCTTCCTAAAAATTTTCCTGATGGGTCAAGAATATCAACCGCATCCCCTGGCTGAAAAATTCCTTCGATTCTTTTTATTGCTCGAGAAAAAACCCACGGATGACCTGCCCATATAGGTTGAACATGCCCTTGCTGTACATAAACCCTTGCCATCAATATTACTTTATTTTAACTAAAAAATAAGCTATTTTTATTATTATTTGAAAAAAATGCAACCATATTTATTGAAAATAATTAATAAAAAAATTATGATATTCAAATCAAATGGTCATATCATTTCCAGATAGTATTAACGCTTTATGCGGACATGAACCGCAGTCATTGAGAGTATTTGGACTTCTACATCGCTGGCTTCTATTCCCCTCCGTCACCCGTCTATGGCTGGTAAGTGGAGTGGAAACCACCCCGTTAGATAATAGAAAAAAATGAAAGGAATAAAAAACTATTTGTTGAAGGTTCAAATTCTCCAGGTGTCTAAATATTTAAAAAGTGAATGAAATGCTAAAAAAACCAGAATTAAGAAGGTTTAATATCGCTTTGATTTTATTATTTGTCCTGCTTTTATTATCCAATTTTACACTAAGTAAAACCTTACATGGTGATGATAAGGATGATTTTAGTCTTATTAGAAAAAAAGAAGGAAAAAAAGAATCATCGAAAAAGAAAAAAAAATCGAAGTATTTAAAACATTCGAAAAAGGAAGAGTCCTTCTTACCATCCAATACCGATTTAAAAATTTCGATTTGTCTTAAAAAATTAATGGAAGACCCGGGTGACGAATTTCTTGTTTCTGAATTTCTTGAGCTTATTAAGGAAAAAAATGGAAATTTTGAAAATGAAATGGAAGCTTTCGTGAAGTCTATTGATAATGGAAATGAGGCGTTAAAATTCAAGATTGCTATGGCACATATTTATTTAAAAGTGGGTTTTCCTGAAAGATCTCTTGAAATTTTATCATCTATAGAGAAAATTCCTGCGCCTCTAAAGGTAGTATTTTTCTACTTAAAAGGTCTTTCTGAGCTATCAACTGAGAGGATACTGCAGGCGGAGAAAACATTTGAAGAAATTTTGCTTTATTGCGAGGATGCTAAATCTTTTACAAGAGAGGGTTGTATCCGTGCCTGCAATGAAATGATAGAACTTTCAGGCAAAACCGGTCAGGTTCAAAGTGGTTCGATGTGTTTTTTGAATGTGGTTAAAAGAACGGGAATATTAGGGGAATTGTTTGAAAAGATTTTTAAAATATACAGTGATTTGAAGAATTCAGAGGAAACAATAAAATTTCTTGAAAGTGTCCTGCGAATTTATCACTGGTCTGGAAATGAAAAGTTCTATCTGCATTTATTACTTGCAAAGTTGTTTTTTAAAGAGGGGGTTTCGGATGGAGCAATGATAAATGCGGAAAAGGCGATTCATTTGCCACCGCAATCCATTGAATCATGTAATGATGTCGTGGATATTTTTTTTGATTCTGCCATCGAGGAGGAAAAATTATGGCAGGAAATACCGCGTCTTATGGTTTCAAAAATCCAATCATGTGTCTTTTTAAGGCTTGGTGAAAGAGTAGAAGAAATAGCAGGTCACTCAGAAGCACTGTTGATTTATGAAAGAGGTTTGAAACTTTTCCCTTTAAATGAAGAATTGATTGTTCGATATGCTAAAACTCTTAGTGATGCTGGAAAGGCAGTTGAAGCAGAAAAATTTTTATTGAAAAAGCTCAAGAAGGTTACATCGCCTGCTATAGCAATTCAACTCGGAAAAGTTATTATGGAAAATGGAGAATATAAAGAGGTTAGAGAGAAGATTAACAAAATTTCAAAATCAATCAAGGAAGTATGGTTTCATAGTGCTCTTGAAGAATACTTCGATGGAGCCGGGTATTCGGAACTTGCGGAAGATGAAAATCGAATTCTTACTTTGATTGATAACCATAACCCTCAGCATTTTATTAGTTTGGGAGAAAGGCTTTACAATAAGCAGGACATTCAGGGCGCAAAAGCGGTTTGGCAGAAAATAATTGGATTGTACCCTGATGCTATGAGTGGAAAATCTGCTCTGGCTGAAATATTTTTAAATCACAAAATGAATAAAGAAGCAGGGGAAATCATAGGTTCTATATTGCAGGAAAAAAAGATTTCAAAACAGGTTTCATCTCAAATTGCATCGTTTTATCAATCGATTGATAACCCAAATGAAGCGGAAAAATGGTGGCTTAAAGTTTTATACTCTAAAGAAAGTGAATTTTCCGATAAATATGAAGCAGCAATGAGGTTAATTCAGATATGGAAAAAAATGGGTGCACTTAAAATAAAAGAGGAAGAATTAAAGAAATCTATTATAGATGACCCCAGAGATGTTTTTTCAGGGATTTTTCTTGCAGAGGTTTTGTTCGAAGAAAATGACTGGGGTGGGTGTGAAAAAGTTGCCAGTGAAATTCTTTCCTCTGATGAATTAAAAGAAGAAGAAGCTCTGACAGCTTTTTCTATACTTGAAAGGGCGGTTGGCATGCGTCCTGATTTGAGGCCAATAGATAAGAAACTTGTAGAGAATATCGCTAACCGTTTTCCAGCACTCAGGGTTGAACTTTTAATGAAAGTAGCATCCATTTTTATAAGACAATCAAATTTTCCTGAAGCAAAGAGATATGTAAAAATGGCTCTTGAAAAATCACCTGATGACTACATTCTGAATGAAAAAGCCTCATCCTTTTTTATCTCTATTGGAGAATGGAAGGATGCAGTAGATTGCCTGCGTAAAATCATACATCAAAATCCCCAGAATAGCCTGGCGAGTTTGGAACTTGGAAAAGCGCTACTAAATCTTGGACAAAAGGAAGAAGCAATTGAAGTTCTTGAGGGTGTTGCAGGTATGACAAATGATTCTTTTGCTTCAGATAAGGCACTATCACTTTTGATGGCTCTTTACAGGGAAGGTGAGTCAAATACTATTTTAGAAAAAAACCTTTTCAATCTTTATAAAAAATCGAGAAATAAAAAAGTCTTACGGGAACTGATTGGAATCTATTCGTTAATGACGGAAAAAGGCAAGAATTTAGAAGCAGGGGCAATTTCGGAAGTAATTTCAGAAGAGGAAAAAATGCTTCCACTCCACTCAGCAACCGATGATAACTCATTATATTCTTCCGCCGGGTGGATTGAAAGAGCCCGTTTTATTTCCTCGACGGTTATTTTAAAGGGTCCGGATGACCTGCGTCTCAGGGCTGCGGAAATTTTTCAGCAACTTGCTGATTCCAATTCAGTAAAAGTCCTTCTCCAGAAAGCTTTCAAAAATAATAATCCTGAAATAAAAATTCTGGCGCTTCTTTCGAGCGCCGGGATAAACTCAAACGATTCCGAAATTGCGAACATATATAGAACTCTAATGAATGATAAGAATAAAGAAGTTAAAATGGTATCCATAATAGCATCTGCTTTTTCAGGATTTGAGGAAGCAGGGGAAAAGTGTATAGGTTTTTTCGATTCAGCCGATATATTTGAAAGAGCATCTTCTATGCTTGCTGCGGGATTTTATATTTCAAAATGTAAATATTGCTTATATGCGGATAAAATTAAAGGGGAGTTGCATTCCCTTTTTGCAAGTAAGCAGTTCGGTCTTACTTATGCTTCTTCAGTTATAGGATTGGCTGCAACAGGTGGCGAAAAATCCCTCGAAATTCTTTTTAATTTATACGAAAAAATACAAAATGAAAGGATAGGGGCGTCTGTTATAGAAAACAAGCCAGCGAATGTGGTTTTAAAAGCAATTTTAATGGCAATAGGAGGTGGCAACTTTAATGTTGAGAAAGTGATTCCGTTTTTAGTTAAACAAACTCTGTTTTCTACGGAAGACATTGCCGATGTATCTTCTTATGCTCTTGTAATGGCAATGAAACGAAAATTAAATCAATCAAGTGGCATTTTATGGCCGAATATGAATGTACTTCCATTGGCTTCACTCGATTCCACTATAAATTTTAATATTATGAGGTTGTTCGAATCATGGTGTAAATTACCTGATTATAAATTAACCTCAAACGAATTTGTAATTCTTTTGCCTTATGTTGATAAAGTTCTTTCAGAGGAAACGGAAGGATTTGGTAATCGTATGAGAGCGTCCACCAGTTTTGAAAGAATTTTCAATCTACTAAATTCTATGATAGATATTGGTGGCGGGGTGGCGTTAAATCCTTTGACTTCGCATATAAATAGAGTTGAAACCGAAATCATAAGGGGTCAATTGAAGGAAATTTATAGGCATTATTTTCAAGCGATTTCGAATATTTTAGAAATAACATTCAAAAGTAACGACAGGTTGAGGAATGAAATAATTTTACGGTCTATAGAATTACTTTCGTATTTAAATGAAACATCTTCCCCACCAGAGATTTTGATTGATATTGTAATGAAAAATCCTGAATCAAAAGAGGGATTGCTGGCAATAAAAGGTATCGGATTGTTTAACAACCCAATAAGTGTAAAGGTGCTTCAAGATACATTAACTATCTGTGACTGGAAGGGGAGATTGGCTGTTGTTGAATCTCTTTCTCAGATGAAACTTCAGGAAGCATGCCAGCTTCTTGGTGCTATCGCTTTAAAGGATACATCTAAAATTGTGTCTGATTCCGCTTCAAAAGCACATAAGATTTGTTCTGCAAAATGGACTAACCCTCAAATTTTACCATGAAAATAACATGGTTACTCGGTGGCTTCGACTCCGTTCAGCCACCTGATGACCGCAACATTGGTAGTCACTACTCCTTGCTCGCGCAGGGGTAAACCTTGCTCCTGCGAAAGCAGAAATCTATAAATTATAATTTTCTATGTGGAGGTGGGCAAGATTGCCCATGAGCGTTTACCATGAAAATAAAATATAAGCCATCGTGGGTTTCCGCTGGAGTTTATCTCCATGGAATCGGGTACCAGAATGACTGATTTAGGGATTATTGTATAAGAGTTTTGCAATAATGGACAACGGTCGTTAATGAAGAAATAACGATGCATTAAAAAAGTAAAGGGTGACAAATATATGGCTGTCTTGATTTTTTTATGACTTTGAGGAATATAACATTTTTGATTTAGTTAATTTAAAGAATGGCAAAGAGGAGTATAACAAAGGAGCTCAAAGAGCAGATATTAGAAATCACCACTAAACTTAGCACATATAATTATTATACAATTTTAGGGCTAAATAGTAATGCAACTCCTCAGGAAATAAAAAGAGCCTATTTTTCTTTATCAAAAGTTTATCACCCCGATTCATACTATGGTGAAGACCTTGGCGATTTGAAATCACATCTTGAAACACTTTTTATGTCTATTACACGCGCTTATGATGTTCTTTCAAATCCTGAAACAAGGGTAAAATATGATAGTTATCTTAAGAAAAAAGATGAACTATCAGGAATTGTTTCGAATGCTGAAAATAGCATTGAGGAGGTAAAAAGGCATATAATGCAGAAAACGGGTGTGATGCCGGCTATATCAATGCCAGGGCAGAGCGTTAATCAGGTTGAATCGAACGCCACAACTCAAACTCATCAGGCATCAGGGATAGATAAGGCAAAAATAGAACTATCATCCAGAATTCACAGCGAATGGAAAAAGCAGAGAATCTTAAAATATATTTCCCCAGAAAAAGCTGTCAAGCATAAGAGGCGGGAAATGGTTGATGACACTATTGGAGAAAAGATTAAAAATTTAATTGTTAATGCGGAAGTAGCTGAGCAAGAGGGCAATATTATAGGAGCAATTGGGGCATTTAAACTTGCTATTTCACTGAATCCAGGGAACAAAGAAATTCAGGAAAAATTCGATTTGCTTTTAAAAAGGATTTCCCCATTTTTGGGTGAGAGATATTTTACTATGGGTAAAATGGAAGAAGAATTAGGGGAAAAAGAAAAAGCTATAGAATCGTTTCAGAAGGCAGTGAATTGTTCTCCCCAAAACCCCGAGTTTCGTTACAAATTAGCGCTTGCTCTTTTTGAATATGGGGGTGATTTACGCAGAGCATACAACGAAATAAAGACTGCTGTGTCACTTTCCTCTTCTGAGGTGATTTATCAACTGCTGTATGCAAAAATATGCATTAAAGCAGGTTTAAAAAGGCAGGCTGAAAAGCTTTTGCAAAATTGCATGAAGCACGAATCCGTAAAAAAAGAGGCTAAAGAGCTTCTGGAAATGCTTTAGAATTCTATTCTCCATTTTAAATCCATACCAACATTTCCTAATTGCTGGCTACTCTGCCCACTTTCAGGGGTTTTTACATTGTCATATGTAGCCTGAACTGAGAGAGTATCTGTAACTCGATATTCCAGAACCGCCTTAAAATAGGTACCTTTTCCCATTCCTTCTGAATCTGTTATACCACTTGTAGCGCTTAATTTAATATCATCAGTCAGTTTTTTACCAATAGTTATTCTTGGCTCTACCTTATTTGTTGTTGGAGAAAATTCTGATGTTACTTCAAACTGATCTATAATCGGAATGAGCTGTTTGATTTTTGAGTCAATACCAAGAGCCTGAGTGGCAACTTCCGTGGCTACGGTCTGAGCATTTTCCATTTTTGCCATCTGTTCACGAGTCATACCAAACTGAATAAGAAGCAGTATATCTTCTTCAGGAAGTTCTGGTTCGGAATCCAGAGACACTGTGAAATCGTCCGTTTTGCCTGCTGCATGCAAAAATACTTTCCATTCTTTTATTATCCCTTCCGCTATTATGTCGAAGTGAGCCTCAGTCTTTACAGGGTTGAGAAAATCAATGACTCCTCTTTGAATTTCAAACGACCTGCCTTTCCAGAAAAGTGTTCCTGTTTTTACTATTATCGAGCCTGTTAATATAGGTAAGTTGTTAGTTCCTGTTAATTTGAATAATCTCTGGGATTCATCTATTCTGAATAATGCTTTTGCTACATTATTATTTACGGATAGGTCCCCATCATCGTGGAGTGTTACATCGAATGATACAAGTGCTTTTCTCTGGTCATAAACCACTAAATTACGTGCTCCTTTTTTAAATAGAACATTTTCCACCTGCTGGGAAAGAACGAAATCTTTTGTGTATCGAAGCCCCCTTATCCAGACCTCTCCTCGTAGTTTTGGTAATTCTTTTTCTTTTATATCTTGCTTCAGTGTGAGGGTACCGTCCAGTCCTATTGGTATTCCTTTGAAAACTTTTGTTCGAATATCGTTGAATTCAACTGCAATTTCGTAGTAAGAAGGCTTTAGTGATTTGAGTCTGAGTGTGCCAGTTGCGTTAAATTTACCCTGAGAAACATTTCCCTGTAGATAAATACCTACTGCATCACGATTCAGGCTAACATTGCCTGAAACATTTTTAAGTTCCAGTGCCCCTGGTTTTAAATTCATCGATTCACAATTTATTTCCATGTCACCAATGAAATAAGGGTTTTTCCATCCACCAGAGAGTAAAAGACGCGATGTAATGGTTCCTTTAACAGATTCGATTTCATCAGTAAATTTGTTAAGAAGTCTCATGTCCATGATGCCGTTTAAGGATAATTCCGGACCGGATTTGCTTACACCACCTGATAGAGTTAATGTGGTTCTCTCGCCAGATAATTTTGCTTTTTCTATTTCAAGAGTCTTATCTGTAAAATTCAAAACCATTGTGTCATTATTTTGAAATGAATATTCTGGAAACTTTAAATTTAGCTTTTCAATTTCTGCTTTACCGTTAACACTGAAACCATTAAATAGATATGCTTTCAGGAAAATATGACTATCAATCCGAATAGAGTATTTCGAACCGATTGCATTACCAATAACTGCCTCGAGTTCTCTATTGTCAAGGTCAAGATTGCTTATAGTAACAGCCATATCTGTTAAACCACGATTATTAATATCAGTGATAGATTTCCATGAAACATCTCCCCCCAACAGGTTCCCTGTTATATTCAGCAAACTGTTGTTCAGGTTTACGGAAATCAATCCATCTTTCTGTGCTACACCTGAAAGCTTGAAATCCTCCACTCGAACTATCGCATTTTCTATTAAAGGATTTTTTAATGTTCCTTCTATTTTTGCTTCGGTTGAAAGGGAGAAATTGATACCAAATTTATTGAAATTTATAGATTTTAGTTTTTCTGATTTTAATTTCTTTACTACAATTTCTGCCTCTATATTTTCATTTTTACCCCATTTTCGCCCTCGAAAATGGATTTCACCTGTTTTGCCTTCGAGCAAAATTTCTTTGATGTTGATATCATCAGTGTTCCAATCAAATGCAAGTTTACCCTTATCGAAATATTCTCCAAAAATTGAAATCTGATTTATACTGGTTTCTGCTTCAACCTTTATCTTTTTAATTTGTGGTTCATATCTTACAAAAATTTCTCCCGTGGAATTCAATTCCATCTTTTCCAGTAAATTTTCTTTAATATTGAAAATTCTTTTAATATCTCCAAGGTATAACTTTTCTGCAAAAATTCTTCCTTCAAGAAGAATTCCCCCTTGTTTTTTATTTCTGAATATAAGTTTTGAATCAGATACTTTATATGTACTTCGCCCTTTTCTTGCATTGATTTCCGGGAAAGATATAGTTTGATGTCCACTATAATCTAATGAAAAATTTACTGTTCCAAGATTAATTCCTCCTGCGGAAAATTCAGCAAGATTGCCGTTTCCCTTGACAATTGGTGATTTCATTTTCCCCCGTATTGTGCAACTTACCCCGCCAACCCCTTTAATTCCAAGGCTTGAAATTTTCTTTATATCTTCCGCGTTAAATTTAGTCGAGTGAACCGAAATATCGAGTGTTTTATTGAAGTTAATCTTTGCATCGGTATTAATAAATGAATCCTTTAGTTTTACCTGTGCATTTTTGAAACGAAAATATTTTTTTGTTATTTCTATAGGAGATTTTACTGCGATGTCTTTGATATCTAAAACGAGTGTTGCTGAAGGATTTGAGTGGTGTTTTGTAAAAACCTTGAAGTTGGATATTCTGACTTCAGTGTTTCCTTCTATATTTACAGGGTCAAGAGTTCCCTGTAGCGATATTGGTCCTGTTCCACTGAATTCAACAGCGCAGTGATGCCCCAATTGTTCGAATATTTTTGAAATTTCTATGCCCTTCATTCGCCCATTCAAAGAGATTTCTTTATTTCCTGAAACCGCTACAGATGCGTTGAACTGAATGGTTCCACCACCACCCGCAATGGAAGCATTCTTTAACTCAAGAGTTCTGGAATCATATATAAACCGGGAAGAAATAGACCCGATTTCATATTTTTTTATATGCAAATTTTGTATCTGGCATTGTGTATCAAAACTGAGTTTGTCATCATATCGTATAAATCCTTTGCAGGACTGGTATCCTTTCATTTCAGGGATTTTTGCATAAAGTTTATGAAAAGGCTCAAGTGGTGAAGCAATATCGAATGAGGCGCTTACTATGGGAGGTTTACCATGTATAATTGAAATAATACTTTCTTTCATCGTAAGATAATAATCAGAAGCTTTAAAATCCAGATGTTTGATTCTTGCTTTTATGCCGGGATCTGTCAGGTTAATGGCCGTTCTCAGTTCAATTTTATTTACTGAGGTCTCAACACGACCAGCCCTGATTCCTCCCTTCCCTGACAGGAATCTAATTTCGAAAATTTTATTATTCTCTCCTGTCAAATCCAAATTGACGGAAGAGAGATTGAACCCAAAGTCCCATGGTAATAGCTCTTTCGATTTAAAATTTATGTTCCCGTTGATTATGCTTAATGTTTCTACAACAGGGTTTTTATTTGAGGTAGATTTGCGTCTCTTCAGTTTTGGTAAATTGGTTATCTGGTTATTTTCCACTGTAATATCTACAGAAGGTGAAGTAATTGCTATTTCCTGAATATCGGTTTTCTTTTGTAATAGAGCCACTATATCAGGTCTTATTTCGATTCTCCGGGCGGTAATAAATTTTTCCCCTTCAGGTCCTGATATAGAAACATCTTCCGCAACTATTAATGGCGGGAAGAAGTCGATTATGATTTTTCCTATTTTGACTTTACCTTCAACATTCTGGATAAGCCATAAATCTATTTTATTTTTTACCCAATTAGAAAAGGTGTCTGACCTGGTAATTAAAATAAATGAAGCTGGAATAATTAAGAAAAAAATAAGTACAATTATAAAGAGACTTCCAAAACCAAATTTTCTTTTTTTTAGCTTATTTTTAAATTCTTTATTCAATTTTTATAATAATTATATTATTAGTATTTATTAAAATCCAATTTTTTAATTAACTAAAATTTTAAAGACTTATATGTTTAGACTTAAAATTCAAATAATTTTAATAAACAAAATAAAGGAATTGGACCGATGGAAAGACATGAAACAATATCTCCTTATGGAGGGATTCTTATTAATCGATTTATAGAAGACCCGTTGGAACGCAAAGAAATCGAAAGGGAAGCCAACGCTCTTGAAAAGGTTTTTCTTTCCACCCAGGAGATAGGAGATTTAGAGTTAATTACATTTGGAGGTTTGAGTCCTCTTGAAGGTTTTATGGACAGCCGAACCTATCTTTCGGTTCTTGAAAAAATGTGTTTACCGGGAGGGTTACCATGGACGATTCCAATAACCCTGTGTCTTTCTTCAGGACAGGAAAGAAAAGTAAAAGCTGGAGATAGAGTCTCTCTGGCAAGGTATAACGACAGGGAAATTATAGGAATAATGGAAGTGGAGGATATTTACAAACCGGATGTGAGGGAAGAATCAGTAAAAGTATTTGGAACAGATGATACCTCACATCCAGGTGTTAAAAGAGTCATTGAAAATGAGGGAAAGTACTATATTGGTGGAAAAGTAAAAGTTTTTAAAAGACCGTGCGAAGTTGATTTTCCTCAGTATCATCGAGACCCTCTTGAAGTTAGAAAAATTTTTACAGAAAGAGGATGGAAGACTGTAGTAGCTTTTCAAACTCGCAATCCTATCCACAGGGCGCATGAATACCTACAGAAATGTGCTCTTGAAATGGTTGATGGACTTTTAATACACCCAATTGTTGGAGAGACTAAGAGCGATGATATTTCAGCAAAGGTTAGAATGAGATGCTATGAGGTTTTAATGGAGAATTACTTTCCGAAGGAAAGGGTATTATTATCAGTTTTGCCAATGGCAATGAGGTATGCAGGTCCCATGGAAGCAATCCATCACTGTATAGTTAGAAGAAATTATGGAGCAACGCATTTTATAATTGGAAGGGACCATGCAGGAGTAGGAAATTATTACGGAAGTTTTGATGCCCATAGGATTTTTGAAAAATTCGATTTGAGTAAACTTGGGATAACCCCTATTTTTTTTGACCACGCTTTTTATTGCAAAAAATGCTCATCCATGGCAACGCAAAAAACATGTCCTCACCCTCAGGATATGAGAATAACTCTGTCTGGAACTAAAGTTAGAGAAATGCTGATGGCAGGTATTGAACCTCCACCGGAATTTACGAGAAAAGAAGTTGCAAGTATCCTTATGGAAGAGTATAAAGGTAAAGATAAGTGAGACCTGACCTTATAAAAACCGGTCTTTCGATTCCATTTCTTGGACCTCTGGAGTTACCTGCCTATTTTACAGCTGTATCAATTGGCTTTATTTTAGCCATTTTTCTTGTATGGAGGTGGTCCCGTTGCGTTGGCATTGATTCTGAGGGAATAATTGACCTTGGAGTTTTAATGATTGTATTCGGGGTTCTGGGTGCAAGAATTTTATCCGTAATAGCAGACGGTCATTTCTGGGATTATGTACATTTATGTACAGACCCAATGAAAGTGGACTGGCCAATAAGCAAACAGGCTTGTATGAGTGAGCGGTACAATGGAATCTGGGACCCTGTTTTGAGAATGTGCCATCCAGATTACAGAGATTGTTTTTCCTGGTTGAAGTTCTGGAGAGGGGGGTTAGCCTTTTATGGTGGGTTTATTTTTTCCTCCATTGCAGGTATTATTTTCCTCAGGTTAAAGAAAATGCCAGTTGTTAAAGTAATGGATTCTGCAGGTTGGGCTATTCCATTTGGTCTTGCGTGGGGAAGGCTGGGTTGTTTTTTTAATGGTTGTTGTTTTGGAGCAGTAACAAATTCTACTTTCGGAGTAATTTTCCCACCTTTCAGTCAGGCATCTGTTGCTCAGGCGAAAGAGGGGTTATTAAAATCACCAGGTCTTGAATCTTTGCCGGTAATTCCGACTCAACTAATTGAGTCCTTTTTCTCTTTTGTAATTGCATTCCTATGCTATCATTTTGTGGAGAGAAAGAAGAAGTTTGATGGGCAAACATTCGTAATTTTCATGGTGCTCTATGGAATTGGGAGATTTGTTGAAGAGATATGGAGAATGGATGAAAGAGGGGAAATATTAAATCTGAGCACTTCCCAGTTCATAGGAATATTATGTGTTGTATCTGGAATCTTATTTTATATTTTATTCCGCAAAAGAAGTAATAAACACCTGAATCTTACCACAATATGAAAATTAAAATACCGAGAGAAATCAAGAATGCTACGATGCCGATAAGTGTTGCAATTATTCTAAACTCGGATATATATTCGAAGTTGTTACCGACGACAGTATGCGAATCATTTTTTAAATTTTGAGTTTCGGATTTTTTTTTCGCATCATTTTCTTCCTTATGTTCCTTATGATTTACTTCATGAGTTGCGAAATTTTGGGGTGAGGTCCGAATATTTTCTTCAAGCGATTTTGCCGTAAGAAGTCTTGTTAGTTCTCTGTCAATAGGGTCATGAAAAACAATCTTTGTCTTACCTATTACAATTGCAGTACCATCTTTAAGTCGTTCCGAAGGAGGTAAGGAAATATGCAGTGGATTGGAGGGGAGTAATTTTTTTACTATTTTCCAGCCCAGGGGTGTCATATTCATTTCCAATTTTACATTTGAGATTTTTTTTTCACTTATCACATAATCGCAATCTGGTGTGGTTCCCATTGAAAAAGTTTTTTTGGTAACAGGGACATAAAATTCAGTGGTACGATTTCCAGAAATTATTTCGATACTTACCGACCACTTATGTTGATGATTTATAGCATTTCTGTCTTTTGAATCACTTGATTCCTGACTACCTGTTTCATTCTCTGAGTTTATGCTGGAGTTTTGATACAAAAGTATTTCCCGGGCAAGATTAGATGATTTTTCAGCGCTAAAGGGTTCATCCATTACAACGGATAATTCAACCTTGATTTCGAACCCGCAAATTCTTATACAATCATGGTTTTTCAATTGATATCGCTTACCTGGAGTTAGTTTTATATCTCCAAGATATGTCCCATTTTTGCTTTTATTATCGATAATAGTAAAGAATGGACCATGAGCTTCTATAGTTGCATGATGATAGGAAACTATAGGCGAAGGGAGTATTACATCGCAGGAGGAGCCTCTTCCAATTAAAATTTTGTCCATATCAAGTGAAAGGTGAAAAGACTTTTTAGGTTCCTGTGGTGGAGTGATTTCGAAATGGATTGCCATAGCAAAAATATTTTTATATTATATAAGAATATATTAAAATTTAAAATTTTTTAAAGAAGGGGAATCGATGCGAGTCAAATGCAATAATTGTGGGAAAGAATATGACATTAAAGATGAATTTTTAACTGGAGGAACCCTCCGTATGAAATGCAGAGGGTGTGGTGAAATTATTGTTATTGAGAAAAAGGAGCAAAAAACCAAAGAGGGTGTTTCCAGTAAGGGGGAAGAAAGTTTCGGGTCCCAGTTGATAGATGATAAGACAAAGGACAAATCACTTCTGCCGCAAATCAAAAGAGAAATTAGTGGAATTGACGAATTTGAATTAGCCCCGCCACAATCTTCAGTTCCTCCTCCTAAAGGGAAGGCTACAATTGTTGCAGGGTCAGTACCCCCTCCTGCACCGGTTACAAAGAAGGAGGCAATTGATGACCCATTTTCGGATATTCTTTCACTCGAAAAAGAGGACATTTCATCTGTGGCTAAAGGTAAGAGAAAGGATATTCTCGATGTTCCTGCACCTAAAAAAGAGAGCAAAGTTGAAGATGCCTTTGCGTTTAAATCTGATGAATTAAAACCGAAGCTTGTTACTTCAAGGTCAAATGTTCCTGACTTACTTTCGTCAGATTTTTTTCCTTCAGATGCTGGTTCTCAAAGCGAATCCGGATTTGCTGACCTTCCTGTTCCTTCAAAGCCCCGTTCTTATGAAGATTTTTCAGTTAAAGATGTTGAAATGAACAACCTTGGGCGGAATCAAGAACTGAAAGAGGCACAGGCGAAAAGAGAGTTCTCTTCAAAAACGCCTTTACAGATTCCTGCAGTTGATGAAAAGTTTATGCGCTCCCCAACTCCGCTACCGCCTGTTTTAGCGCAGTCTGTAGATTTACCATCTCTGAAAGATTCTACTTCTAAGGAACTTGATGAACCATTCGCATCCATAGATTTACCTGCAAGGAAAAGTGAAATAGATTTACCTGCAAAGAAAAGTGATGGGGTAAATGTTCCTTTAAGTCCCTCACCGATTCCTCAGGATTTTCAAATGGAAGTTGACCTTCCGGTAAAAAAGGAGCCAGGAAAAGTAGCAGGTTTAGAGAAGGGAGTTGAAGGAACCAAAATACAAAGAGGGGAAGCGGGTGGAACTTCCTATGGGGAACTGGATCTCGGAGAAGAGCCAGAAATTCCCACTGGTAAAGCAGATCAAGAAGATATTGCTCTACCTGCTCGGAAACATCACGCTATGCCATCTGAAACGGGAGGGGAGGCATCGTCTGTCGAAATTGCTATTGATGAAAGAGGAATAAAAGCTCGAAGAGTTTCTGGTGTGGAGAAGGCAGAAACTTTAACAAAACAAGCTCTTGCTAAGGAAGGGAAAAGAGTAAAATGGGTTAAACCTTTGATTTATTTGTTGATTATAATTGTTTTAGGTATAGCAGGATTTACAGGATGGAAAAAAGAGGCTCATATAGCAGCGTATAAAATATTTTCGAAGTATATACTTGGAAGAGACATTGATGCTTACTATGCCGAGCGGGATAAATTGATATCTGAGGTAAGTTCGAGTTTGAAGGAAGATTCGTATAAGAGTTACATCGATGGAATTAAAAAACTGGAAAATTTTATGAAAAATTCCAGTGATGACGGGTTAATTGCTGCTTACATTTCTTATCTTTGTTCTATAACCCAGATTCGTTTTGGAAAGGATAAAAAGCTTGATAAGTTAGGCGAGGATCTTCTCGGGCGTGTGCCACCAGAAAATAGTTTCCCATCTATTTATCTTATTTCAACATCCTCTCAAAAAATTCTGAGAGGAACCGAAAGTATGAAAGTGCTTTCCTATCTTGTAGAGGAACAGAAGAAAAATCCAAATGACAGGGATTTAGCGGTACTGGTTGCATTAGGGTTTTTGAACAATAAAAACGGGCAGGAAGCTTATGACGCCTATAGTAAATTAGCAGGTCTGGAAGGCAACTGGAAGAGAAGCAGGTTCGGAATGATAAGGGCGCTATTTCTAATGGGTGACCAGAAACGCGGAGATGAAATGCTAAATAAGTTCATGGAAGATTTTCCGGACTTTATCGAGGCAAGAATTCTTAAAGCTCGCAGGTATTTTGATATGGGCTCAACGGAGCAGTCGCAGGCACTTATAGATACTATTGATCTGGAAAAGGAAAAAATTTCCAATCCATTTATTGAGATTCCGGTCAAGAGTTTAAAGGGCATGATAGAACTTAGAAATGAAAGGGACTATAAAGCAAAAATTATTTTTGAAGATATATTAAAAACTGATCCAACAAATATTGATGCATTACTTGGAATGGCAGAAATTGACTTAATAGAACGAAATCCTGTCAGGGCATCGGGGAGATATAATCTTGTTCTTGGGGTTGAACCAAAGAATTCAAATGCCCTTTTTGGACTGATTCAATGTCAAATTGACCTTTCAAATTTTCAGGAGGTAAAGGCACTTCTTGCAAAAATGGAAACGGAATATAAAGATGATTATAGATTGTATTATTACAAAGCAAAACTTGCAGTGGCTCTTGGTGAAAATTTGGAGGCGGAAAATAATTACAGAATTTCGATTGAAAAAAAACCGGAGGCTCTCGCCCATTATATAGGACTTTCAGAACTATATTTAAAGCAAGGGAGGGGAATGGAAGGTTTAGGGATACTTGAAGAGGCAGCTAAGAAACGACCTGTTACTGCTGGATTACTTGTTGCAACTGCAAAGATGTATATGGAACTTGGCGAAATGGAGAAAGCCATTGATAAGTTAAAGGAGGCTCTTAAAAAGGATGATTCGAATATGAATGCCCGTTTTAATCTTGGTGTTGCGCTTTATAAAATGAAAGATTATGAATCTTCGTTGAAACAGTTCGAAGAAGTTGCAAAGTTTAATCCCCATTATCCTGATCTATCACTTTATCGTGGACTTTTATATGAAGCAAAGGGTGATAATGAAAAAGCAATGGAATTTTATAATGAAGCTATTAAAGTTAATCCTGATGATGAGAATGTTTTGCTACGAGCAATTGAGATTTTTGTTGCAAGTGAAAATTTTGATAGGGCAGAACCCCTTGTTAGTAAGGTAATGGGGAAAAATCCAGGAAATTCAGATGCAGTTTATTATATGGGAAGGATTCTTCTTGGGCAGGGAAAACTCGTTGATGCCCTGAATTATTTTGAAAAAGCAATAAAATTAAATCCTCATAAAGGGTTATATCACCTATGGGCGGGAATAACATGTGATAATATAGGGAATTTTCCTGCTGCTTTGCAATATTCTGAGAAGGCTATAGAACTGGATCCATCGCTTGCTAAAGCATACTATTTATCCGGAAAGATTAAAGTTAAAATGAAACTCATTCGTGATGGTAAAGAGGATTTGAAAAAAGCTCTTGAGCTTGATTCAGGGATTATAGATGTATGGGGTCCCCTCGGTATAGCACTTGAAGAAGAAAGGAATTTTAAAGAAGCTATAATAGCATATTCGAAGTACCTTGCTAAAAACATAAATGACTATGAGATTCACTGCCGGATGGCAATGCTCCTTTACGAAAGGGGTGATATTAATGAGGCTAAAGAACATTTTCAAAAATGCGTTGATATTTCCAGAAAATCAGCACCAGATTCAAAATGGAGGTTTACTGCTCTTTATTATCTTGGAAAAATTGAGGAAAATAGCGGAAATATTAATGGTGCAATTAAATATTACGAGGAATATTTAAGGGGTGCACCTCAATCAGCCATTGATAGAGAAGATGTACAAAAGCACTTAGAGAATCTTTCTAAAAAACAATGAAAATCCAGTATCTTACCAGTGAAAACTTAAATTTCTGGATTAATAATATTCTCAAAAGACTCGAAGGAACAAGGGGGAGAACAAAATTACCACAACTGGATGAATCCTCGGTTTTGTTATGGCTTGACCCACAAAAGATATTCCTATCCAGTTCTTCTCCTGCCTTTATACCTTCATGGAGTGCGGTTGAACAAAATTGCATTAAACTTGCACAGCATGCTCTTTTTTCAGGGCGAAAAGTTTTTGTGACAAAACACATTCACCCTCCTTTAGATGAAGGAGGAAGCATAAAACATTTTTTTGGAAGATTAATTTACGAAACCGACCCACTTTCGGAGTTCATTGATTATGTAACTTCAATTGAAAAAAGAGGTGCAACTATTATAAAAAAATCGAGACATTCTGCTTTTGCTGGAGGGGAATTGGTTAATTTATTGAAAAGTTATGGAGTAAAAGTTGTGATTATTATTGGAGTTCAGGCTCACCTGTGCGTTCTTGCCACAGCAGTCGAAGCAACCTCTTATGATTTTATTCCTGTTGTTGTTGCTGATGCTATTTCCTCCGGCGAAGAATTTCAGCATATATCCACTCTTGAATCTCTCAGTGGCGGAATATCGTGCATAATGACAACAGAGGAGGTGATGGAAAAATGGCATTAAGAAAACTTTTTGATTCCAGTTCGGCTCAAATGAGGGTGGCTGGTTTTATGTCGGGAAGTGGAACGAATTTAAGAAAGATAATTGAACATGAAAAAAAACTCGAAAAGGAGAGGAGTGAGAGCCCTTTTAAGATTGTTGTTATTTTTACAGATAATGCCAGCAGTAAAGCGTTAGAGATTGGTAAGGATTATGACATTCCAGTTATAGCAAGAGACATAAGAGCGTTTTATGCAAAAAGAGGAAGACCTCGAAAGGACATGAATTTAAGAAAGGAATTTGATAAATGGATTCTTGAGGCATTAAAGCCATTTAGTGTTGATATTGCCGCTTTTGCAGGATACATGAGTGTTGCAAGTAATGTATTGGTTGAAAATCTGGTGGCTATTAATGTCCATCCAGCTGACCTCAGCATTAAGAACGAAAATGGAAAAAGGAAATTCAAAGGAGACCATGCCGTCAGAGATGCGATACTTGCTGGGGAAAAAACAATAGCATCAACAACCCATATTGTAGAGGAAGGGGTAGATGAAGGAAGATTACTTTTGATTTCCAGTCCAGTTGAAGTTGAAAAACCTGATTCAATGCTAACTGAGCATGACATTGACCTTATAGCTAACCATAATCAGGAAATTTTAAAGCAAAAAGGTGACTGGATAATTTTCCCCCTTACCCTTCAATTCATTGCAGAGGGGAGATTTCAGGTTAACGAATCAGGAATAATTCATTTTGACGGAAAACCAATTCCCGATGGAATAAGGATTGAAGATATTAATTTATCATAATTTCGATATAGAGAAAATTGCTTATAGTATTTTAAGTTTCAACGCAAATATTTTCTCAGTTGCAAATTTCTGCTGGCATATTTTGAAAATCACCAAGTTCGGCGCTACCCAGCTGAAATTTATCATTATTACCCCAGCATTTCGCGTAACCTCCCTCTAAAACAACGCAGGTGTGGGCACCACCTGACGAAATTGCATTTACTCCTGAACTTAATCCTACCACTTCAACTGACACATTTTTATTTACATTACTCCCATCACCTAATTGTCCGTATTTATTCCACCCCCAGCACTTAACACCACCACTATTAAGTAATGCGCATGTGTGATTCCCGCCTGCTGAAATTGCTGAAATATTTGACAATTTCCTATCACTGCATGTGAAAGGCAGCTCTTCAGTTAAATCCAATTTTTCGTCATCAATAACTTCCACTTCTTCTTCTACCTCAATATCACCATCTCCATAAACTCCATTATTTTGACTGCAGGAAACAAGAAAATAAAATAAAAGGTAACTTCTCAATAAGTTAGGGTAAATTGGGTTCTTAAAAAAGAAAAACCCTTGTATTTTAGGCACTTTTGCACATGCATATCTCTTTTTTACCCGTAGTTTTTGAGAAGTTACAATAAAAGTAATAAATAGTTTTTCATTTTTAATACCCTCAAAGTTTTAATTAAAAATTATAAGCATCTTTTCAAAAAATAAAAAAACAAAAATACCTCCTAATATGGATAAATAAGTTCCAGTGAACATACTGATTTTTCCCTGCCATGTTTAAAA